>Ga0214545_1004929_pt1 | contig 24631 bp, 16 predicted proteins | sample CNSS4metaG_FD_160064 | JGI IMG/M metagenome (GOLD analysis project Ga0214545, IMG submission 160064) | Root nodule microbial communities from cowpea collected in UCLA plant growth center, Los Angeles, California, USA - CNSS4 | ecosystem: Host-associated > Plants > Roots > Nodule | place: USA...
ATTTGAATTGTAGATGTGTTTTAAAATATTCTGTTCTGGTCTATTTGGTCTGTGCTGGGTGCTGAATAAAATTTGCAGGTTCAAATGTGGGAATAACACCAAATCAGAAACTGCATTAAAAAAAAACAGCGTATTAGGCCTCGGTTCATACCAGAACCGAAGCAAAAAGCAAACTTTTGGCCTCGGGTGCAACCAAAACCGAGGCCAAAAAGGGTATCGAATTTAGAAAAAAAAAAAGCCCATATGGCCTCGGGTGCACCCAAAACCGAGGCCAAAAGGGTATCGAATTTAAAAAAAGAAAAAAGAAGCTCATATGGCCTCGGGTGGCACAGAAAACCGAGGCCAAAAGGGGGGCTCTATGGCCTCGGGTTCGTCTGAACCGAGGCAGAAGGGCACTCTATGGCTTCGGTTTTTAACCGAGGCCAAAAGCTGTGCTCTTTTGGCCTCGCCCCAATATGCTTCGGTTCCCGAACCGGTGCAGAATATGATAAACAATCGCTGCCAAAGGCCCTTCCTGCACTGGTGCGGACTTCAAATGCCGGTACATAATTTTGAATCTGTTTGGCAATGGATTTCGAAAGTCGGTTAACGATTTTATCGGATTTCAAAATATGGTATGTAACCCAAATCCGTTTTTCCCTTGTACACGGTCTCTGAAACAATGCTACACATAATACCTAAATCCGTGATTTCACAGCAGAGACACAAAGAATCTATCTTTTAACTCTTACCGTTGAATGGTCAAAGGATTCAGAGGGGTACTATAAAAAATTTAAAATTTTTGGAAGTGCACTAGAACTCTTTGAAGATGTAGAGAAGGCCCCTAAACCAATACTTTCCACTGGGCCGTACTTGTTCTAATGTGTGGTGGGCCGAACATTAGTGTAGGTAAGCCTGCTTTTAGCTGCGACCCATTACTACCATGTTCGGCCCGACACGACTTGATGAACTACGAGCGTTCATGTATAGTTCGGATCGGTATCGTATGTCAAACCACGGACAATACAGCTTCATATAAATAATTTGTCTGAAAAGAAAAAATGACAATCTTATAAACACAATTGATCTTACTACATTCTATACTTTACTCAAATTTAGAAAAAAATTAATTGACCTAGATCCAACTCATTTTATATATTAGACAGTTTCATAAAGAAAACATATATACATTAATTAATAAACATATTCGAACTTATACGTAAACATAAAAAGAATTTTATAAGATGTCACAATTTTTTAATAAATATTAATACAAGTGTGTAAATTTTTTGATTAATTAGCAAACTAAAAAAAAAAAAAGACATATGACAGAAATAATGAAGATGGTTTAAGTTGAGATGAATTAGAAAAGAGAATTTGTCCTAAAATTTCAACCACATAAAATAAGCTTCCTTTTTTCGCATATGAAAAAGGATTGTTAAGTTTTGTAAAAGGACAAAATTTCCGTTCAACAAAACATTAAATAAAATCACATGATATGATTGAATTTGCCTTCACATAATAAACATATAATAAAATGGAATGGATTGTTGGTATAAAAAATTGATTGTGGGCACATGAAAATGAAGTGTGGTTGTTGGAATAACTTGAGAAGTGCTTCTTCCTACTACATAATCTATTCATATCAATATTTAAACATCAATGAAATTCAAAATAATGGATTGTTTTATTTATACCCCATGCGTTGAAATTTACCATATTTTTATATATTTTATTTCTTGTCACCAAACAGTGAAGATATAAGATAATGGTGGGAGAGATTTGGTGCATCCAGTAGATCGTATTGATCTAGTAATTTTTTTTATACGAGTAGTGTTTTTATTATTAATAGCATAGTATTTACCAAAAATTTTATTCAACAATAATTAATCAGGTCAAACGTCAAAGAGTTTAAAAAATAGAAAGGGTTTAGAAGGAAATAATATATAGGTCCAAATCATATTTTCACGGTGAATATAAAATATTGACATAAGAAAAATAAAAATATTATTGAACTAAAAAAACATCAACAAGACAAACTAGAGAAGGAACCAAACAAGGTGCTTCTTGTGTGGTAATAAAATGAAGCAAAAACGTTGAAAAACATGATATATCATAGCTTCCAACATAACGTGCTATTTTTGTTGTTTGCCGTGTAGTAAAGCGAAATAAATTAAGTACATACATGAGAGGGAAAACAAACCTACTGCACCAAAGCTTGTTATTTGTTTAGATTGCAAGAAAGTAGAAAATGAAAAAAAAGAAAAAAAAGAAAAAGAGAGTAGAGAATGAAGTAAGGAAAAAAGGGTAAGAGGGAAAAAATTAATAAAAGTTTTACAATCAAAAGGTGTAAATTAGTTTTAAATTTTTTTTTCAATGTGTTAAAAGAGGACAATTCAATGCACTAATTAATGATTATCATGAATTAAAAAAAATATAAAATAACATAAGTCAGATTAAAAAAAGAATGACACGTAAAATTTTATATTAATTTGATTTTACTTAAATTCCCATATAGTAAATTTAAATAATTTTAGTTGGATTGTTTACTAAAATGTTATTTTGAATGATTTACAAAAATAGTTGTTGCAATACATTAAATAGTTCCGTATTGTTTAAGAGTTAAAATCAATGTCACTTTAAATACATTCTCTCCTTCAACATTCTAAGCTTCTTTTAAGGAAAAAATTGTGATAGAGCTTCAAGTTCTAATGCAGATAATATCTTGGATGCAGTAATTGACCATAATGATGTTATCATAACAGACTTGAGGTTGAAATATAACACCATCTATAGGGACAAAAATTCTCTTAGCCCTCGATTGAGGAACTTGTCCAGGTGTATCTAATAGCTCCAAATCACTTAAGACTTAAGTCCAAGGTTAATTTAAATACACCTTCCTCCTTCAATCATTTAAGACGCTTTTTAAAGGAGAAAATCGTGATGAATCTCCAAATTCCAAAGCGGACAATACCTCGAATGCAATCATTAACATTAATGATGTTATATGAATAAACTTGAGTTTGGAACATTGATCTCCTTTTTGTTTCTCTTCAAAACTTAGTGCTTTCTCACTAGAAGACAACAACTCGACTTTTGAGAGCCTCATCATCCACCTCGATGACATTTTGATAAACTCTAATAAGAACATTTGGCGTCCATTGTGGGACATGTAAAATTTTATCCTACCTCCACAAAATAGTCATACACCATCAAGTTCCTTATCTATGGCAATAAGGGTTGGATTGATGGCTTCCTCGACGCCTTTTACTAGGCTCAAGGAATCCCCTTCCGATATGCCCCAAACCATCTCGAGAATCAGCACCTTCATAAACAATATTCAACAACACAAGAATAAGTCTAACTAACTTCCCCATTCAATCATACACCCAAGAAAATCATACTCGTTGGAATAACAAGTTTGAGTAACTCCTACTTGCTGACCAAGCAAAATGGCCACACACTTGCAAGCAACAATTTGACAACTAATTCTCATAAAGAGATGTGTACTCTTTTTCCTTAGTTCAAATTGTTTTCTCTAAATTGGATTTTCTGTAGAGTAAGATTAATGAGGCACATTCTTCCAAGATCAAATACATCCAACATTCAAAAGCTACAATATAACTCAAATTCAATAATCCAACAAGTACTCAAGTGTTTACCCAAAATGCATCTCATTAATATATGCTAAAAATCGGAAAATGATAAAAGTTGCTCATCCATCAACAAGGTCCACCTATACCTTGTTTCTGACTTATGAACTAAGAGGACTTATGTACATACCCCTAAGATATTGTGAAATATCTCCAAGATATTTAATATAACATCTCATGATTTAACTTCTTATTGGATTATATTATATCTTCAAAATATAATACTTTATAATCTTCAAGTAATATAATTTGTTTAACATATTTGTTGATCCATGGCCTAAGAAGCCTATAAGTACAACATCCCACCACTGGAAGAAAATACTCAACTATGAGACTTAACTCTCATACTCATATCTATCATTTACTATTACTCTAATACAAATGAGTAAACTCTTACTAACTTGTGCGTCGACATCTTTTGCAGATGATCTCCCCTCTGTTTTTCTTCAAAACTCAAAGCTTTCTCTCCAACAGTCAACTACTCGATTCTTAAAAGGCTCATAATCCACCTTGAAGATATCTTGACAAAATCCAGTAAGAATAATAGTGAAAACATTCAATTATTACAACACACATCAAACATTCGTGTAAAGTTATCTATACAAAAGAAAAGGAAAAAATCGCATAGAATGTGACAGATTTACAAAGAAAAATATGCCACGTAATCACTCATTTTAATGAATTTTGAGCACTTCCTTTTCAAACAATATTTAATGTACAATACTTCAAGACTCTTCCAACGAGATATTTTCAAAAAATATTGAAAGGTAAATATTTTCAAAAAATATTATAACTAATTTAAAGTAAATTAAACATGATTTGATAAAAGTATGTTTTTGTGTCATTATTTTCTTACAAAATTTAAATTTTTAGTTACGAAATTATTTTATGCTTAATCCATAACTAACAAATGAAACTTATATTTAGCAAGAAAATAGTATCCAAGTTATTCTCTTACTAATTTATTGATCACAATTATACCCAAAAAAATTTCACAAAATTATAATAAAAAGGAATAAAGTTTTTAATAGGATACCAAACTATAGATGATTATTTTATTATTATGTAAATTCATAACTTTTAATTTACCGATTATGTTCATTAGACAATTTTTCAAAATTATAAAAAATATTTAACTAAATCAATATTATTTTCTTTCCAATTTGAATGTTATCGGTGCTAGAAAAACATATTTTTTTGCTATTTTTTTGGAAATTGTTTTTCAAGAAATACTTATAAATTTTACTAGGAATAATAAATTACAAGAAATTGTTGTCAATTTTTTTATAATTTTCTTTTCATAAAATTCTTACTAAAGTAATGCATTTTTACTTATTATTATTTTTTATTTGAATTTTCATATTAGAAGAAGTGGAAGGAGATGCATATTTTTTTAAGCTTTTCATAAATATTTTCTTAAAAGAAGACCCGCAGAAAAAAATTATAGTACTTTATAAAATTTGTAAGAAATTTAAAACATATTTATTTGTAATTTTTATGATATTATTTAACAAAAAAAAAAAACACTACTAGGAAACACAAGTGCAAAAATAGGATTTGAAAATATTTGCACAACTTTAGACAACGGTTTAAGGATAGCTGAAGCTTGTATCCTGACCTCGTTAGTATATAAACTTTGGTTCTTTAAAAGAATCAAAACCTATAATGACGCAATGATATTTTTGAAAATATTTACACAATTATAGGCTTTGGTTCGAAAACCTATAGTTGTGCAAATATTTGAAAAATTGTCATCCCGTTTTAAAAGACTTTACCTAAATGTCAAAGTATATGCTTTGATTATAGGTTGAACCCAAGCGTATACCATGGTTGCATGAGTATAGGCTTTGGTTCTTTGAAAGAATCAAAGTCTATACTCATGCAACTACATACGTATTTTGGTTTAATCTAGAACTGAAGCCTATACCCATCTACATAGGATAAATTTATGAATTTTTACAACTAGCGAAAGGTCTCCTTGCATAGCACTACTGCATTTTTCTCCTCCGTTGCTGCAATCTCGCGTTTTCCTATTGTAGCCTTCGTTCAACTTCATTTTTGTCTTCATTGTTGTTTATCTCCCTTCTCGTTTCTATTTTATCACTTCCTTTCGTTCTTGTTTTTCTCTTACCTCTCCTAACATTGTTTTTCTTCTTGTTTTGGTGTTGTCCCTACATTTTGGTGGTCATATGTCATCATTTCGTGTTGGGGTGTCTTAACATTGCAGGTTTATGTTGGTTTTGGTTTATTGTGTTTGAAACACCATTACATTGTTGTCTTGGTTGTTTTTTATGTTTGAGTGTTGGTCTTGGTCTCACTCGCTTTTGCTCTCGGTCTCGTTCTCGCTCATGTTTGACCAAAGCCTTTTGTTTTGTTTTGTTTTATGTTTTTGTTGTCTTACCAATCCCTTATCCTTAAAATATAGGCTTCGGTTAGGAACAAAAGCTTAAACCTCCATTTTTTTTTACTTTGCTTGAATTTACTTTGGTTATAAAAGCAAAATATAATGGTGAAAAAAAAAACGGCGTCAAAATCCTTTGTTACACTAGCGAAACTTAAATATTTATGTTAGAAAATTTAAAATTTCTATGTTATCTCTTGTATTCATTCTCAATCCATTTATTCGGTTTTATTTTGTTTTCACTCTCTTATCATGGTTTTCACTAGTACCATACTCATACATATTTGAAGTTAAAACAATAAACATAACTAAAATGTTTATATAATTAAGATAAGAAATTCTTATAAGTAATGTACTTGTGGAACTAGAATATGAAAAAAAAGGAATAGCTAATATTAATTTCATCTTTAACTTGTTCTTCTCTAGTTTTAGGTTATTTATTATAGTCCTAATTTTATGTATACAAATTAGTCTACCACCAAATAATCATTATTATCATAGGATACTTCTTGTCTAATACATGTTTGAACTAATAAAAAAAGTTGTTCAATTATTTACAAAATTATCACAGCTAATTTTGGCATAAACTTTTGTACAATAGTTATAGCTACATGCAAAAACACAAATTAGGTTATACTTAAATTTCCTACCCACACATCCCAAGTACCATTGGTTAGACCGACTAGGTTTCAGAGGGACCCAGAATGAACTGTGTGAACTTGTTTACCACTCCTACAACCTATTTTTGTGTCCTTTCTTAATCTTTACCCCTTCTTTGTGTCCTCGTGGCAAACACAGTGAATATCATAATAGAAAAACAGATTCGGTGCATCATCTTCAAAGATCTTCTACTTATACACGCCAAAAAAACATGAAAAATGATAAACACATACTTATTTTTCCTTCTGTCTCTTTCTCTTGATCAATGTTTTAGGTTTCCATCAAACTCCTATAACATGGCTTTTCACAGTAATCATTTTCGTTTGCACAAGCACACACCAACTCAGCATCACTAATGGTCCCTCTTATAAGAAATAAAACACACAACCTCATTCCCACACCCAAAAATTCTTCCTTTCTCTCTCTCATTCTCTCTTCAACCATGTCATCTTCTTCCTCCGATGCCGACAACCTTCCGCTCAGAGAAATCCCCGGAAGCTACGGCCTCCCATTCTTCGGACCCATAGTCGACCGCCACAACTACTTCTATCACGAGGGCCGCGACAAGTTCTTCGCTTCTAGAATCCACCGCCACAACTCCACCGTCATCCGCACCAACATGCCACCGGGACCCTTCATCTCCTCCGATCCTCGTGTTGTCGCGCTGCTCGACGGCACCTCCTTCCCCGTACTTTTCGACAACGATAAGGTTCAGAAACTCAACGTCCTCGACGGCACCTACATGCCCTCCACCAAGTTCACCGGCGGCTTCCGAGTCTGCGCCTACCTCGACACGGCGGAGTCCAACCATAAACTCATCAAAGGGTTCTTCCTCCAAGCTCTGGCACGACGAAAAGACGTCTTTCTGCCGCTTTTCCGAAACTGCCTCAGTGAATCCTTTGCAGAGATCGAAGATCAGTTGAGTAAGAACACGAAAGCAGGTTTCAACGACGTGTTTAGCCAAGCTTCCTTCAACTTCATGTTCAGGTTATTCTGCGATAACAAAGACCCTTCCCAAACCAACCTCGCTTCCAAGGTCAATTCATCTTCCACACAATCCATAACTATCGTCAAAATAAGTTTTAAATAAAAAACATTCATAAAACTAGTGTTTTTATTAAGTTTTTATGCTATAATTATATAAAGATAATTTCTGGTAGATCACAAAATGAAGAAGATAAATTTGGTAAATAAAAAAGAATATAAAAAAAGTAATATATATTATGCAATTATTTTTTCCTAAAGATGTTGTTTCGTTGTGTATTTTATTAAAAGATAAAAAAAATTTAATTTAGCAAAAACTAAAATAGTTTAGTTAAAAATGTAAAAAGTTACTATAAAATATGGGTTATGGTTATTGAGAGATTATGGTCAACATATATTTAGTTATATGACATTAGTCTTACACATATAAAACCTTAGACACCACTTTAACTCGAAAATCTTAAGACAATGTTGTTATGGGTCTTTATTCTTATATAGTGTTTAACTTTGTCTTTTCTATCCAATGTGAGACTTTTTGACTCACACTAGGACTATTCCCAAATGTGATTTTTTAGATGAATTTTCTTTATGTAGTAATATAGAAAAAAAAAAGAGTATTTTATATATATATATATCTTACTTTCAGAAGCATGCTCTAATTTATATATATATATATATATATATATATATATATAAAGTTATTTTATTTACTTTACTTTGTTTTATGTCCTTTTCCAAATAAATAATAAACTTGAATTTTGCCTGACTTCATGCTTCCATTCCATGTGGTGTTCTCTTGTAACTTCTAAATTCACTCCTCTCTCACCTGTGATTTGTTATCTGTATAGTGTATCACTTCAATTCCTTTTACCTTCAATTTAAATATTTTATATAATATATCAATTTTGTAAGAAAATAACATTAAAATATATGAAAATTGTATTAAATTCAAAATTAAGATATACATTGATGTAAAATAATAATTTTTTGTTACAACGTTTAAATTTTAATTTAATTTAATAAAATCATATTATAAAATGCGAACGCCCGGCGTATGCTGTATTTTGGCTAATAAAAAATTGAGGGTGCAAGGTCTAAATCCGTAGGGAAGTTGGTCTTATGCAATTTGGTATTGTAATTCGAATTTTAGAGTTAAAATAACTCAAGTAGCCTTTTCAAATTGTTATTTCTTGCCGTTTCAGGCATGGTGTTCACCAATTATATAAAATTTACAAGAACAATGATACAATATAATATATATATATATATATATATATATATATATATTTCTTTTAGTTAGAGTCTCTTTTTTTTCTCTAAAGAGCTGTTTAAAGAAAATTTTATGAGAAGATAAGCCTTTACTCTTGTCAATTTCCATTCATAGTGCAGAATGTTTGTCTCCTTCATACAAAACAAAACCGGTGCATTTTTATCAGAATACACACATAAAACGGGTCGATCCGTATACCCACAAAGTTTAAACAGGATCCTATTTTGTTTTCAGGGACCGAAGCTGGTGGACACGTGGCTTCTGTTTCAACTGGCCCCACTTGCGACGCTTGGTCTCCCCAAAATCTTCAACTACGTCGAAGACTTCGTCATCCGCAGTTTCCCCTTCCCCGCGTTTCTCACAAAGTCCGGTTACAACACTCTCTACGACGCCTTCAAAACACACGCGACCACACTCCTCGACGAGGCCGAGAAGCTGGGCCTGGACCGGAACGAGGCCTGCCACAACGTGGTTTTCACCGCGGGCTTCAACGCCTACGGCGGGCTCAAAAACCAGTTCCCGGTTCTCCTGAAGTGGGTGGGCCTCGCCGGCGACAAACTCCACGCGGACCTCGCGAGTGAGGTTCGGCGCGTGGTGAGCGCAGAAGGAGGAGTGACGTTAAACGCGCTGGAGAAGATGCCGTTGGTGAAATCCGTTGTTTACGAGGTGTTGCGGATCGAACCTGTGGTGCCGTACCAGTACGGGCGCGCGAGGGAGGACATGGTGGTGCGTAGCCACGACGCGTCGTTCGAGGTGAAGAAGGGGGAGATGCTGTTCGGATACCAGCCGTTCGCGACGAAGGATCCTAGGATATTCGAGGATGCGGAGGTTTTCGTTGCGCGTAGGTTTGTGGGCGAAGGGGAGAAGATGCTGAAACACGTGCTGTGGTCCAATGGGAAGGAGACAGAGGAGGCTTCGGTGAGTAATAAGCAGTGTGCGGGGAAGAATCTGGTGGTGCTGCTGTGCAGGTTGTTTCTGGTGGACCTCTTCTTACGATACGACACGTTTGAGTTTGAGTTTAAGCAATCTGGGTTTGGTCCTAGTATTACTCTTAAGTCCCTCACCAAGGCTTCTACCTTGTTTTGACTTTTATTTATTTGGTGTTGTTTCTTTAGAACTTGTGGATTAGCTTCATCTCAAAACAATGTTTGTTTGGTGTTCAAAAATAATATTTGGGCTTTTTTTAACTTGACAAGAAAAATATTACAAGTCCTTATTAATATCTTTTTAACAAATTTAATACAGTTAATTCATTTATTTTCTAAAACAAAAAAAATATACATGGATTTGTTTTAATTATAAGTATATTTCGAAGTTAAAAAAACATTTAAATAAACTGAACACATACATGTATGCGTAGAGTTTGAATTTTTTACTGATTTGTTTTTCTGTTATCTATCTGTTATGTCTTTAAAATATACAAATAATTATTAATTTTAAAATTTTAAAATATATTAAAATTATCTTTAAATAACAAAATATGTTTTTAATATTTAATAGAAGATAGAAAAAAATTACAGCTGATAAATCGAAGTCGTATGTATGTATTTACAAAAAGATTACAATGAATTCTTACATCATCATGCAAGACGTAATATTAATATATATTTATCCATTTTGACATGACAAGTACGATATTAACACTTCACTTGTGGAAAAAGAAAGAACTTAATATTTTCATTTACATATTTATATTTACATGTGATAGATTGTATCGAGAGATTATGGTTCTATATAGTTATATGATATTAGTCTTTACATATATAAGACATTTGACACCACTTTTATCTCTAAAACTTTAAAGCAATAGTGTTATGAATATTTATTTTTATATAATATTTAACTTTGTTTATTCTATGGGATTTGAGTCATACTTAAACTATTCCCAAACAATTTGCTATTGGCACTACTGAAATAAGGTAAGATTACCTTCTAATATTTTTATTTTCATTTGGCTCTAAGGTATTAGATATTTTGAATGAAAGAATGATGCAAACAATAGTGTGAAACATGATAACGCTATACGCCGACAATTATAAGGATATACTTTTAACTGTTTTTGTATTGCATAAGACACCTCGTCTTTGTTTTCCTTTAATTTTTCTCTTTTGTCTCTCTTCCTTGGTCCTCTTTCGCCTGCCACTATGACTAGTAGTGTCACCATCGTGAGTACCCATTGCAATTACATCATCATCCACTACCTCCACGATTGCTTGTCATTACTCTGCGATCACTCCATTGATTGCTTTGCCATCTCTATTGGTACCTTCATTGTTCTTTGCTTTCAATCGTTTTTGTTTTTCTAATTTATTTTTTATTAGGAGAAGATATTGTACTTTAAATAATTTTGATCATATTGTTTATATTGATTATTTATTGAACGCATAACCACTACAAAAAAGTGTTAGTTTTAATCCAAGTTTACTAACAAATATTACAATAACCTCCAACAATAAATATGAGTAATGGAAGGTGTTCAACCTCTAGTAAATTGTAGGGGTTTTCCTAAAAACCTCAGATAAGTGTTGAGATTTTTTTAATGAATAACAATAAGTACCATTTTCCTTTTTTTTTTTTGCAATCCCTGCTTTTTTGATTTTTCGAATTTCTCCTTTTTCATTCATAAAACACACGTTCAACCTAGCCCTCGTGTGACCTAGTATTTCTCTATGGAAATTTTCTTTTTCTTTGCATGACCTGACTCCTCTAAGCAAATCTTAATCTCTTCATCATTAGGAAATGGTCCAACGCCACTAAATAGTAGACTTTATGCAGAAATTTTTTTTCTTCATTCAGCAATTGTTATAGCAGAACCGTTCTGCATATTTTCAGAGGATTGGTGATTCTTTATTGTCCTTTACGAGATCTCTTTTGACTAGCACAAAACACAAAATTTCAAACTAGAAAGTGGAACATATCTCTCTTAAATTTACATCTTGTTTGAGATTTATGTGAAAGCAAATCAAAAAATGAAAGTTAAGACTTCACAAAATGCAAAACTCAAGCTATACAATATGATATTTACAAAGTATGCACATATTCACAACAAGAATGGTTGGATCTATCAAATACTTGAACTAAATCCCGGGCAACGACGCCAAAAACTTGATGATTGTTTCTCAACAACCATTTTCCAGCAAGTACACTGGTGCGTAGTAGTATCAACAAGTGTCATATCCATGAGGATTTAGCAAGTATATTGGTAATTTGATTTATGGATTTTGATAAAGAGTATATGTAGATATATAAATAGTAGTAATTAGATTGAGCGGATTGGAGGTTAGATTTAGTTTATATGTCTACAAGCAACTATGATAGATTCAATGAATACAACAACCTTCAAATACTTCTAATTCGCATATGCATAATTAATTGATCCAAGATAAAGTTCTAAGTAACCATATGTAGATTCCTCTTGTAGCGAGATTACTTAGTAACCTTATGGAGGTTCAATCTTAGAGATTTGCTCCAAGGCTGCAGATCTCTATTCAACTTAACTAGATATACCCTCATGTTTGAAGATAATCTTGGTGATGGATATTACTTTCCATGTTCTCTAAAGCCAAGAACACGTAAATCCCTCTGGTCGTGCCTATCTAAGTCTAAACAGCTTACTCAATTCCTTGACACAAGATCTGCCTAAAACCTACATTAAGAGTTAGAACATTGGGGGCCAAATGCACAATTCCATCCTTGATAACTGGTTTAATCTGGTTTTGAATTAGTTAGTTTCGCTGCTGAAATCCCATCCCTAGGATCTTCCAACAACTACATCATGTTCTAAGGCGTACCCCGAGACAAGCATTGAGCATGAACCAATTCAAAGGAAAGTATAAACATCTAAGATATAATCTGCATAAATGGAAAGAAAGAATAAGAAGATTATTACTCCATTGATATTGCCACAGAGAAATCAACTACTTATGGAGTAGAATGATGCAATACGAATCCAGCAACATCTAGACATATAGTATTTACATTTAGAACATAGTCTTTCTAACCTCACAAACTCATTCCTACTCTACTACTGTATATTTGAGCCTTCACTCAATGCTTAAAATGAAGACATGATGCCTTTATTTATAGGAATTTTTGGACGGTGCTCAGCCCAACTTTTGGTGCTCAGTCACAAGGGTTTCTTCACAAGTAGGTTTCCTTCTAAGCTTAGTCCATTGTCCTAGTGCTTAGCACTTGACCTTTCCCTCTTGGGAGGGTTTCTTGACTGCTCAACCTCATGAATTTGTGCGCCATATTTCCTTGCCAAGAAGGTTTCCTCATGAGGCTCAACTCCATTTGTTGTGCTCAGTCAGAAAGTTAAAATATGTTGTTATGTCTTTTCTACTTTCATGGCTCAACTCAAGTATTGTGGCTCAAATGCATACTTGTTATTTTCTCTTATATTCACTGCAAAATAGCAAAATATCATTAGAATTCATAAAATTCTCATTCTCACTACATCATTATGTATCTTAAGCTAATCAAGTTTGTTTTACATAAATAGAACCATTTGATACATGTAAGTGTCAATTTCAAATGGAAAATTTACTTATTCTTGACACTTATCAATCTTCTAAACGAAACAAGAATGCTTGGTGCAGCCCCTTTCAGCACACCAATGAATTTCCCTAGCAAAATTTCCTCTGAAGGTAACCCCATAGACAACCCTACTACTTTTTGAAGATTGATAGAGAGGCCCATCTACCTCACCAACACCGGCCATGAAATTACATATGATGTTCATCGTCTAAGTTAGTGTGTCGCTAACCCAACTGTGACACATCATCAAGCTGCTTTCAGAATTCTGCATCATATAAAATGTACTCCTGGTCAAGGTATATTTCTCCAAGCTAAAAACAATGTCACCTTCAAAGCCTATAACGAATCTAACTAGGTTAGTTGCCTTGATTCTCGAAAACACAACTAGTTACATTGTTTACTCGGGTGACTCGCCTATATCATGGAAATCGAAGAAACAAACAAATTTTTCTTGTAGCTCTTCTAAAGTAGAGTATCGTGCCCTTGTCCAACCAATTTGTGAACTGCAATGGCTAAGCAACCTCATGCACAACTTACGTATACCTCTCTCTCAATCTACTACTATCTTCTATGATAATATCTCCGCTATCAAGATTGTCTCCAACTAGGTTTTTCATGAGTGCACAAAACATATAGAGATAAATTGCCATCTCATTCGAGAAAAAAGTTCAACAAAGCATTGTAAAGCTTCTCCCTATTATAACTTGCTGATATCCTCACTAAACTCCTACCTCCTGTTGAGAATTTTACTTAATATCTTTTTTAATTTAAATTAGTTTATAGGAAATATTTCAGTTTTAGAAATTAGTTATTATTTTAAATTAGGAGTGATATATTGTAAATATTTTATACTTGATATTTTGTTATATTTTACTCTATATATAGGGTATATGAATAAAATACAACATATTCCTCCTCCGTATAACATATCTCTCATATTTTCAAAAGCCATAATCCCAACAGTGGTATTAAGAGCCATTGTTCTTACTATCGATAGGATGGAAGGAAATATGTCACACGTCGCTATTTCACTCTTTGATGGTGAAAGCTATGATCTATGGGCGGTAAGGATGCAAACATATCTGGAGGGGTTAGATCTATGGAAAGTTGTGGAGGAAGATGATGTTCCATTGCCCGAAAATCCCACCGTGGCTCAAATCAAAGCGTACAAAGACAAAAAGACGAGAAAGGCAAAGGCAAAGTCATGCTTGTTCGCAGGTGTTTCACAAATGATTATGACCAGGATCATGACTCTAAAGTCTCCCAAAGAAATTTGGGAATACTGGAAAGCAAAATATGAAAGGAGCGAGAAGATATGAGGCATGAAAGTTTTGAACTTGATAAGAGAGTTCGAGATGCAAAGGATGAAAGAGTCAAAGACAATTAAAGAATACTCAAACAAATTGTTGGGTATTACCAACAAGATAAAATTGTTAGGAAAAGAGTTTTCAGATTCCAGACTAATTGAGAAAATTATGGTGATGGTGCCGAAAAGATATGAGGCATTTATTGCTTCCTTAAAAAACACAAAAGATTTATCTACAATTACCTTGACATATGTGATACATGCCTTGCAAGCACGAGAACAACAAAGATTGATGATAGAAGATCATGCAGAGGTTGAAAGTGCTTTAAATTACACTGAAGAGAATGCTCTCATAGTAAAAAACAACAGAAGCAGAAAATACAACAACACACATGTTTTTCCATTTTGTCCCTATTGCAAGAAAAAAGGTCATCAACCGAACTGGTGTTGGTAGAGGCCAGATGTCAAATGTCACAAATGTGGTCAATTGGGACACTTGAAAAAGGTATGCAAATCCTAAGATTCTCAAGAAGATGTTCAGATTGTGGAGGATAAATCAAAGGGAGAACTACTTCTTACAACATCATGCATTACAACCTAAAAATTTACAAAAAGATTGGATTATAGATAGTGGTTGTACAAACCACATGACTCATGATAAAGAACTTTTCAAGGAGCTCAACAAATCAAATATTTCTAAGGTAAGAATTAGGAATGGAGAACAACTTGATGTGAAAGGTACAAGAACAATTTCAATTAAAATTCATTCAAATATCAAATTAATTTTTGATGTCTTATATGTTCTTGATATTACACAAAATTTGTTAAGTGTTGCTCAAATGTTAGAGAAAGGTTATAAGGCCTCCTTTGAAAATAATGTTTTTATTGATAAAAAATGCTAACAACCTAGAAGCATTCAAAGTCCACATGAAAGACAAAAGATTTGCGTTGGATTTGATGAAGGAGGAATTCACTACAAATGAAGAGAGTAGAAAAGAAGGATCAAAATAAAAAAAAAGAAGATAAATATATCTTGAAGAAGTTTGATGTCCAAGTGAAGAAAGTCGATAGAGGTACACATTCAAATATTCATCAAAAGTCTAATGTTACTGCCATGAAATTCATAATTGACAAAGAAGATGATGCTGAAAGAAGAAGAAATAAAAAAGAATATTATCAATGTGAAGAAATATGTGATCCCATGGAAGAAAGAGAAAAGCAATAATTACAAGCCCAAAAGGATGACAAAATCAAGCACCAAAAGAATCAAATATGGAGATATAAAATTTAAATAAACAGATATTAAGTAAGGAGGAATGTTGAGAATATTAATTACTTAATATTTTTTCTTATTTAAATTAGTTTATAGGAAATATTTCAGTTTTAAAGATATGTTTCAGTTTTAAAAATTAGTTATTATTTTAAATTAGAAGTGATATATTGTAAATATTTAATACTTGATATTCTTTGATATTTTGTTATATTTTGTTCTAGATAGAGAGTATATGAATAAAATATAACATGTTCCTCCTTCGTATAACATATCACATATATCTTTCATATATCTCATATTTTCAAAAACTCTAAAAATCCCAACACCTCCATCCACTTTTCATACGCTAAATTCCAAGCTTGGCATGATTAACATCTATGCCAAACTTGAGGGGGTTATCTTAACACTACAAATGCAGAGTCCACATGCTTTGAGTCGTCACACTTAGCGGAAGCTTTGCACGCCCAAAAGCTCATAATCCGTTAATTTTGTTTTTATTCTTTAGTCTATGTATTGGCTTCTCTGTATTCCTGTTGTTACATCATGGACATGTTTAAACACTCACACGTCTGCAACACTCTATGTGCATCTGCAACTCTCTTTCTATGACATACGATAACACATACATTTAAATGATGAGATGTGAATATATGATAATGATTATATTCATAACTATTATGTTAACATCCAATGACGATTCTATACACGACTACATATATAACCATTGTTCAAATCAACATTAAAAATTTTAGTTTTTAGTGTCAACTCACATTATAACAAATTTAAAATGTATGTTAAAAGAGATTTTTACCCTTGTTAAAACTCTTTTTCTATGGTGAAAACTATCCTAAAAAAACGTATAAATATCTACGCACGTCAAATAAATCTTTAACTATTATCTAAGAGTACACAAATCTTTATTTCATATTATAATCTTGTAAAATAATAATTAATTAAAATAATTTTTCTCTAAACTGTTGCAATAGCGAATAAAATACATTATAAAAATCATTACGGTGATTATATACTAAAAAAATTATTTTATAGAGCTTATTTATAGGAGGTTGATATAACCCAGTAATGGATTTAAGTTACGGAATCTCCGTTAAGTGTCAGAAGTTTATTTATAAACCTTCAGAAAATAGTATAGGTTTACTATAAATCCCAACAAAACAAATATATATAATTGATTACTTTTTTAATTAAATAATTAAAAAACTATAATTTTAATAATTTTTTTCGCTCTATTCCTTCTTCATTTTTTTTTCGAAAATAATATTTCAACATATATTTTTAACTTATTTTTGACACGCTAATGTGTCATCTATTAATTGTAATTTTAAATTTGATTTTCCATTACATACATGTGTGGTTTTGGGTAGGAAACCTATTTTGTGGTTTTAGGTTTGAGAAATGATATTTTAACATCTTACATTTGACAATTTCTCTCACTACCTATCGTGGAAGTGAGAGATTAATTTTTTTAAAAGTCCACATAAGCATGTGTTTGAACAAAGTGTGAGAGAATGGAGGTTATTTTTGGTATGAAGAGTATACAACAATTATGTTGTGTTGCAGAAAAACTCAAGTGGCATTGCAATTATAAGCGGACATTCTTCCTCTTTCTATGAAATTCTTCTTCTTTCGCTGAAGGTCGTTCCTTTCACCTGTGCTAAAACCCCATTTTCTCTTTTGATTCCTTTCATTCCATTCTTCGCCACAGTTAAGTCACTGAAGCTGGTGGAGGAGGTATTTTTCACTGAAGCTGGTGGAGTCGGTGGGTTCCCACAGGGGAATGCACCCCCGAGCTGAGCTCGAGGTTAGTCGAATAAAATATGATGAATGAACTTTGAATACAACTACAAAATGAAGATTAATCCACATAGATATAACTGAAATTATATATAACAATGATAATATTCATCGAAATAAATTTATTTATAAATAAATGTATATAAATTAAATTCAAAACATCTTGCAAATAATAATTATTTAATTTCAACACAAATGTTTGTGGGCTAGATCCTTCACACCGTACATCCTCTAAAGCTCAGTGTTTTATTTGAAATTTATAATCAGTTAGTTGCTTAAAACATAGTTAAAGTACATCCTTATTTAATGTGAGTAACGAAAAATTTAATCAGTAATTACCATAACCATACCGAATATAACAATCTTTCAACATACATATGAAAACATATTTACTAATCAACATTCATATATAAAATAATTTTTAACCTAAAAGTAACACGTTGCTTATAAAAGAGACATTTTTAAAAGTAACAGTTGAGATAATAATATTAAAATAATTTATAACAATATTCTTAAACAAATAATTTTAAAATAAGAACCAAAATATTTAAGGTGGGTGAAAAATGGTATTAATGTAAAGCATTTATATTTGTTAAAATGATATTAAATATCTTAAATTTTGTAATATGTTACCACCACTCCGCGTTGAGGCTTTCACGTGATTCCATTTGCGTTTTCTTCTCCACTTTCCTTAATTTCTGCAGCCATGATCACGAACCCTACTCTACTGGTTCAAAAAACCACTTTGCCTTCGATCACGGTCACGACGCCATCCTGATGTTGTGCGATGTTGGTCGTGTGGAGCCCCAACTGTCGACACACCACCAGGCGAAGTTCATCAGAATTTGAGATGGATGAAGTGGGTGTCGCAGTAAGTGTTACAGTGAGTACTGTTGTTGTTATTGGTTGAAGAAAGATGGGAGACGACGATGATGTTCGGGAGTGTTCTATTAGTGAAATCTTTGTGTGAATTCTGTTGGGACTCTTTTTTTTTGGAGCAAAAAACGAAAGCCCCTTCCTCTCGTGCAGTGGTTGGAGCAGAGAATAACGGTGCACAGTGCAATGGCGAAAGGATCTACAGTGGAGACCCAACGGTTGATGTTTATGACCACAATGAATTTGGGCTTCAGCATCCAAAAGGACGATAACAGGTCTCGAAAGCAATTGGATAAGCATCAAGGATGGCTAACACGGATTGGAAGGTGTTGGGAAAATTTTTATGGTCCACATGCTTGTGATCGATTTGTGTTTTGGAGTCACAATTTGGGGTTTGTTGGCGCGTTTTGTGGCGGACGAAATTTCATCAGTGATAGTGGTCGTTGAACGGCGGCGTGGGGGAGGTGATACAAATCCGCTTTCATGGTCGATGAGGTTGTAGCAATTCTTTGGTGATGGGTTCTGGTGGAACGTCTTCTTGAGCGTGATTGGCGTGATTTCCCGCCTCTGGATCAGGGTTTTCTCGCCAGGGTGGTCGCTTTGTTTGTTGATAGGGCCTGGGAATTTTGTTAATAGGGCTTGGGAATCTGTTTTACGGAGACCCCACAGTGGGCGCCAAATGTTCTGGTCAAAAATTGAATATTTTGTACCGAAGACAAAATTTTAAGAATCTGTCTAACTTAACGTGAAATAAAGAATACACTGAGGTCAGAAAATCCCGTCCTCTGACCCTGAGGGTTAATATCTTATTTATAGACAAAACAGTTATACAAATCCTAACCGACTGACCAAAATATCTCATATAAAGATATCTTAATAAAATATCAACTAGGCCCATAAACTTTCATGAATCGGGTCGGGCCTTGGACGACCAGGACGGTACACTATTATTATTATTTTATGTGCTAGTTTTAGACATTCCAAACATTGCAAAATTTGAATTTATAACCCTTGATATTATAAGGAAGAATTACTAATATTGGATATTAAATGTTGAAATACATTTAGATGCAATGGGTCTTAGTGATACCATTTAAGAAAAAAATAAAACATCTGAGCAACTAATTTACTCCTGCTACAACAATATTCTAAAAAGAGATCTCACAAATATTATAAGTTTATTTCATGCCTTTGTATGATTGAACAAAACACTAAAGCTTTTGATGAAAAATCATGAGATCCGCTCAACTGGTTTTGGTTCATTCTCAAAAGTGAATGCAACATTATTTCTGATTTATATTTTCATGGTCATAGTCATGGACTTGGTTGTGGTTGTGGTCATGCTAGGGATCATGATTGTGGGCATGGTCATAAAGAAAATTTCAAAAAGATATTTTATCAACAAAAGCGGAACAATAGTGTGAAAAAGAAAAAGAAAAAGGTGAAAATAATGGCAAATGAGATGAAAGTATATGTTATCATTGTGGTGGTAAAGGCCATTTGAGTTGCACTTGTCGTACATTAAAGCATCTTGCATCTTAAAAAATGAGAAAAAGAACATAGAAACACTTTGCTTATGAAGATGGTGATTATGATTATGGCCATATGGATGCTACTCATCTTGATATTGTTATTTTCTTTGCTAAACCAAATGGAAGCATTGACCACCTCATTGGTGATAGGAGTGTTAAAAAATAGATTTTCACATTATGTTTTAATTTTAAGAAAATACTTTATATTTGTCTCATGTTTCATTTTGGTTATACATAAGTTTTTCTTGATCAATAAAATCCTTTAAATGTTTTATTCTTCTTCTCCTCTTACATAGTAATATCTAATATTAATATTTATGTTTATATGAAGAATGAATGTTGGCACTAACATCAATGATGAGGATATATGTCTTATTGATAGTGTAACAACTCATACAATTCTCAAGAGTAATACATTTTTCTCTTGTTTGGTTATGCGAGAAGTCAATGTTAGCATTATTATAGTACCACAAATATATTTGAAGGCTCTAGAAGAACTACCATACTTCTAGCAAGAAGTTTAATAGAAACTTATTAAGTTTAAAGAATATTTGTCTCAATGGATATCATATTGAGACAAACGATGGAGAAGATATGAAATATCTTTATATCACTAGAACTGAGTTGAATAAAAAAGGATGTGTATGGAGAAACTATTAACCTTCTCTTATGGTTTACACATATATTAGTACAACTAAGATGCATGTCATGGTAAAGCAGAAGTTTACAAATCAAAATGAATGCCTTGTTTGGCATGATCAATTGGATGATTTGTACTACGCATATATTAGTACAATTAAACTGCATGTCATGGTAAACCAAAAGAATCAAAATGAATTCCTTGTTTGGCATGATCAGTTGGGTCATCTATATCTATTATGATGTAAAACATAAAGATTGAAAAACTCATATGGATAGCTACTTAAGGGTAAATAAAAATTCAAACCAATGAGTTTTCATGTACTATGCGTTCACAATGAGTCATCTCATTTTCAGAACGAATACATGGTGATATTTGTGCTCCAATATGTAACATCCCTGGCGCATACACAATACACCCACCATATCAATCATTTAGATATTTCATGGTTTTAATTCGCGCATCAATTAGATGGTCACATATTTTTATATTATCAACTTGCAATCAAGCATTTGTAAAGTTATTAGCACAATTAAGAGCTCACTTCCTAGATTATCTGATTAAGATACTATTTTTTTATAATACTAGTGAAATTACACCTCATGTTTTTCATTAGTATTGTATATCAATTGGAATTGAAGTTGAACATCTAGTAGCACATGTTGATACTCAAAATAGACTTGCGGAATCATTACTAAAATGTCTTAAATTGGTTGCAAAACCATTACTTATGAGAGTTAATCTTCCGATGACTACATGGGGATATGCAATTTTGCATGTTGCAGTATTTATTCGCATCAAGCCAACAAGTTATCACAAATACTATATTATGTGATTGGTTTTTGGTCAGTAACCTAATATTTCCCATGTAAGAGTTTTTAGGTGTGGTGTATATGTTCCAACTTTCCCACCAAAATGGACTATGATAGGTCCTGAAAGACGATTGAGAATATATGTTAGATATGATTCTCCCTCAATAATAAAATATCTTGAACTACCAACAAGAGACTTATTTACAGTTCGATTTTTTGACTGTCACTTTGATGAATAAGGTTTTCCAACATTAGGGGGAGAAAGAAAACAATTGGAAAAATATATAAGTTTAAATGAATTATAATTAATTTGTCTTGATTCTCGTACAAAAGAATGTGAACTGGAAGTTCAAAGGATAATTCATTTACATAATTAGTCAATCAATTATCAAATGTTTTTACTGACAAAAAGGATAATTATATCATATATATCAACTGCTAATGCTCCAAATAGGTTTGATATTAATTCATAACATGCTTGAAGCAGGGTAGGCCTATTAGTTCAAAAGACACGCTTGAAGCGTGGTAGGCCTATTGGTCCAAAGATAAAAACTCCTGAATGAGAAAATAAGCTAAAAAGGCTATATGACCTAATTAAAAAGGTGAAAATCTCAATAGATTTATTTGACATAATTAATTATTCGGTTCCAGAAGAACCTCAAGTACCTGAAATTGTTCAAAATGATAAGATCTCCAAAAATTATGTCATGGATCATATAATATGGAACCAAAAAGAAGTCAACATTGACGAAACATTTACATATATATAGCGATGAATGTTATGAATGACAATGATGATCAATAACCAATGGTAATTGAAGATTGTCGACAAAGAAATGATTGGCCAAAATGAAAATATGCAAAGAAGCATAATTAGATTTGTTTGCTAAATGAAAGGTTTTTGGACCTAAAGTTTGCACACCTGAGGGTGTGAAACCCATTGGGTACATATGGTATTTTGAGAATAAAAAAATAAGAATGATGAAATTGTTAGATACAAAGCATTGGTTGTTACTCAAGGTTTTTCACAAAACCTAGTATTTATTTTTGAAAAAACATATTTACTAGTAATTGATGCAACATTGCAATATTTAATTGTCCTAGTTGCACAATAAGGTCTACATTTAGATCTAATGGATGATGTAAGACCCGTGAAATTTAATTAATTAAATGATTAATTAGTTAATAAATGCGGGTCGTGGAAGCCTTTATGGCATTCAATAATGGTTGATGTGATGTGGAAAAGTATTAGCTCAAATGGTTGAAAGTACTTTGGTTGTGTGAGAGGACTTGGGTTTGAATCCTAAGTATGTCAATTATGTGTTATTTAATTGTTATTGTTTTAATAATATGAATGTGTGTGTTAGGAAAGAATATAGTATTTGAGTTATGTTAGTTGGCAAGAAACATGAATTGGCTTGATGGTTTAGCATTGACTTAATATTTGCAAGGTTGGGGGTTCAAACCTTGGTGAGACTTAAATTAAGTTTTCTTTTTGCTAAACTTGATTTTTGGCAAAGAAGAGAGGAGGTAGAACTCCAGCCACGTTAAGGCATTCAAAGGGGCTGAAAAACAATCCCATAATGGTCTTGAATGACACTTATCATAAGCAATTTCGTTTTATGCCATTAAACCATAATTAAGACCCAATTAAAAGGCTAATTGTGAGAGAGAGGAGGGTTTTGGAGTCTGCACAGTTGGGGTATTGAGGGTTGTACGAATTCAGAGAGAGACAGTGAGTAGAGAGGGGGATTGAAAGGCTGAACAGCGGGAGAGCTTTAGGAGTTGTTGGAATTCAAGGAAAGAATGCAAGCGTATCATTTTAAGCGAAAGAATTTCAGGTTAGGGGAGTTCCTATTGCGTGATTTAATTTTGATATCGTATAAAGTTGTGTCATGGATCATGGTTGGATTGTGAAAGCTTTGAATCCTGGTTCTGTTGCGTTTTCTGGGATTTTTCCAGAAACCGCCTGGCGGTGCATGAACTGCCGCCAGGCGGCACATGTGGTTGCACCCAGTTTCTGGGTTTTCGTGTAATCTGCCTGGCGACCGGGAGGGAACCGCCAGGCGCGGCTGTCACTGTTGTTATTTTTCTCTAGTTTTGATGTCATTTCAGTGATGTTGTGGTAGTGGGTGGTGTTCTTATTGCATATATATGAATTGCATGACGAATTATGGTTTACAGTTCCTAAATTGATGGAAGTTGCATGAACTCATGAATGGAATTGAGGGGATAGGGTTTATGCGGAATTGGGGATTTCATAGTCGCACTAAATTAAAGGGAAAAGGTTAATGGAATTTTACTTATTGGAAGTTTTAGGAATGGATCATGAACCTAAACATGTGAGTACAACCTTTTGAGTCGTAAATTGAATGAAATCACAGTTGTTGTGAAGGAGGCAAGGTTCGCAGGTGCAGGAACTGCCTGGCGGCACCATATTGGCCGCCAGGCGCCACACCAGAGGTGCATGGTGTGTTGATTCACAAAAAATGTTGTTTTTCGTACTTTTCGCGTAACAGTAACTGCCGGGCGGTATTTTAGTCCCGTCGAGCGCCAGTTGTCTGATTTTGGGCGCTAGGCGCCACCAATTTTTTTGGTTCGGGCAGTTTTCGTAAAACTGCATTTCCCGGTTCGTTAACCGTCTAATTTAGGTGAACTTTTGACAGGTGGTCCATAACATGTGGTTTTTCACTTTGAACGGTGGAGATTTGATTTGAAGGTCAGTAGCTAGAGATATACATTATTTAATATTGTTGATTTTGGAGTTTGAAAAATACATGAATAAGCCTTTGATGAGTTCAAGTAACTTCTAATGAAGCATAATTGGGTGCATGTGGTAAGTTAAATTCAGAATGTATGTTAATATGGCAGAGAGAGTGAGATAGATTTATATGAAA
>Ga0214545_1004930_pt1 | contig 24627 bp, 14 predicted proteins | sample CNSS4metaG_FD_160064 | JGI IMG/M metagenome (GOLD analysis project Ga0214545, IMG submission 160064) | Root nodule microbial communities from cowpea collected in UCLA plant growth center, Los Angeles, California, USA - CNSS4 | ecosystem: Host-associated > Plants > Roots > Nodule | place: USA...
TAACGGAGAGGACCAAATTGAACCTCTTTAGAAAATTGGGGTACCAAATTGAACATTCCTAAAGTTCGGGTACCACATTGAACTTTCCGAAAAAGTTTGGGTACCAAATGTGTATTTATACCTATTTAATTTATCTTCAGTTATGCATTGGTCCTGTTTATTTAATATTATTCTATTTTGAAAAAAAAAAGAATTATTAGTATAACATTTATACAAATAATAAATTTGGTCTGAAATTGAGAGAAACAATATAAATATTAGTACTTAATTTTGTAAAAATATTTATACTTAATTAGTTTTAATCTTATAAAAAATGGATTACAAAAATATTTTAATTATTCAAAAAATTGGGACAAAATTGAATCAGATATACATAAGTAGGTACTAAATTGAAACAAAAAGACATATATAAGGACACAATAGAAATCAACACAATGACATATAATAGTGACACTGACACATGACATTACAATGCCACGTGGCACTAACAATACCATGTGTCACACACAAGGACCTGACACATGGTATTTTTATTTATTTTTTTCAAAAAAAAAAAAAAAAAAACAGATACTAACAGGTGACACGTTGTTAACAGTGTTAGTCAACTCGGTCTGAAAGGGACCTAACTGAAGCACTTCTATAAACATTGGGATGCAATTGACATTTTTTTAAAAACGGATACTAAATTAACACACCTCTACCAAAGTGAATACATCCAAATAATTAAACGTTCAAAATTATATATAACCGTTATAATCAATGAAACCTTAAATTATAACGTGTTCTCATGTGATATGCCTTTTTATATACAGGTAAATCTAAAAGCAAGTTATTATTATCTTATCTTTGATCATAAAACTATTATTTATATTTATACTATTATTATTATTATAATTATTATTCACTTCTTTTATAATAAAAAATAATAATGAAATTATAATTATAAAAAAAAATATAATTAATTTTTAATTATTTGGTAAATGATTTTTATTTACTTCGTATATTATTTTTATTTATTTAATTTAATAAAGTAGTTAAATTAAAAAAATGATTAATTTTAAAAAAATAGTTAAATTTAAAATAATATAGCTTTTTTATAAAAGTGAAAAAAAAAACTAAAAACGAGAATACCTTCTATATATATATATATATATATATATATATATATATATAATAATAAGATTTTATTTTTATAAAATATTTCGTATAAATAGTTATTTATAGGTTTAATGAGTCAGATAGTATCCACTTTTGTTCGGATGTGACAACTAGGTATCCGCTTTTAAAAAAATGTCAATTGAGTCCCAATTTTTTAAAAGATGTCTCAATTAGGTCCCTTTCAGAAAAAAAAAAATTATTGACGTCATTAAGTATTGAGGTATTTATATTAAAATTTGATGGTAAAGATCATAAATAAAGTTAACGGTGTTAAAAATTTTGTTCTGAAAAGGACCTAATTGATACATCTTTAGAAGCGAATACCAAACTGACATATTTGAACGGAAATGAGTACCATCCAACTGATTAAACCTTATTTATATAATTAATGACTTTATGATTTGAAGTAAATATTAAAATTTTATTATTTAATAAGTACATTATTTTTCATATAGTTAATATATTGGTTGAAAAATAAGTACACAAGACTAGACAAGAGTAAAAAACAGGTTTAATAATATATAATTAATTTTAGGTTTAATTACTTAATTTCTGTTTTTTTTAAATATCAAATTTTAGTCTTCAATTTATTTTTAATCTTAATTTGGTATAATTTATGAAACTCGTCTTATTTTTTAAAATTATATAATTTGGTTTTTTGTTAAATGTTTTTAAATGAATGACCAATTTATTATTATTATTTTTTTATTAAAAACGTTCAAAATATTAAATAAATTTAATAAAATTTGGTTAAATAATTAATTTTACGTAGTTTTAAAATTGACAGAATTAAATTGAGCCAAATTATAAGATTAAATAAAAATCTTTCAAATATAAGTTTAAATAAAAATCGATTTAACACAATAATAAAAATAAAAAAATTATTATTATTATTATTATAATTCTATATTATCCGAGTTTAATATTTTATTATTAAAAACATTATTTAAAATTTAACTGTGAGGATTATTTGTCTATTTTATTCTTTGGGGTGAAAATTTTCCTATTTTGTACAACTAAGTATTTATTATTATATCTACGTGACTACTTCACAGCATGTTCGATTGTGTACTCAACCTATTTTTATCTCTTTTTTTTTAGTTTGGGTAAATTCCATGTTAGATGCCAGACATCATTAGAGGCAGTTTAAGTATATCGAAGTCTCAAAAACTCCTTCTACTAAACACACCTATATTAATTAGTTAAAATATATATAGAGGAATAATGTTAAATAATATAAATAGTCTACGTGAAAATGAATAATATGATGAAAACATATTGAAAGAGTAAAATAACAATTATAATAAAAATAAAATTTATCTTTATAAATATTTTGAAGTATAATATCAAATTGATAAGATAAATATCGTAATAATGAAACGACTTTTATTGAAGAATGTGATATTGAAATATCTGAAAATAATGGTAAAAAAATGAAAAAATCCTATAACGAGAGGAAAAAGTAAATAAAAATAATAATGAAACCTACCTTATGTAAAAAAGTGAAAAGAAGAAAATCATTGTATAAACTACTAAAATAAACTTGTTTGTCAAATAATTCAATAAAATTAAACAAAAACTTCACTTAATTAAAAGTTAAAAGTACTTGTCAATCACACAACAAAAAGATGAAAGAACAAAAATAATATATACTATTTTCAGAAAGGTTTAAAAGTCAAAAGCCGAATACATGAATAAAAAATGGCCTAAGACATTAATAATATATCCTTTCAAAAATAACATTTAACGCAACCAATTTTTTTTAATTGATATCAATTTTTGTTCTATCTATAAATAATGAGAATGGACAAAAAAACTAATTTTTTTATCCAATCTACTTTTACTTCAATTTAATCTATTTAAAATATATTTTATTCAAAATTCAATTCATTAAAATTAATCTTTAAACAACCAATTTTAATTTTGTTTCAATTAATCTTTAAATTTTATTTGTTTTTAAATGGCACTAATAATTTTATTTTAATTATTTGTTGAACTAATTATCTATTTCTGATTTTTTTTCCTAATTGAGTTAAATATTTTTCATTAAATGATTATTATTATTTTAATAATAATATTATTATTATTTAACGCAAAATTATAAAGAAAAAGGTTTATTTACAGCTAGCAAAACATCGGCAACGTCTTGTCTTTAATTTCGACTCACAACCAATTAGGTAAGGTGATTCAACCTACGATTGTTTTCTACACACCTAACATATATAAATGAGAGTACGACAATATGCAATCAATTTCCCTTTCTTTCTACATCATGTACCATAAGATTACAGGTTATAGGCGCTAAACATGTCCGATTTATATATATATATATATTAACTTTTATTTAGTTTTTCTCATCATATATTCCATAGTATATTATTGGTATCTGGAAAGAATATTAGTCATGAAAAAGGAATATTTCATACTTCAAAACTTTGAAATGTAACTTATTTGAGATTAAAAAAAATATTCTAAAGAAACAGAAAGAAAATAATAACAATATAAAAAACTTTACAAAAAAATGTAATTTATTTATGAGCTCTAAATTAACTATGTAAAATAAAATAAATTTGTAACCCTTACAAATTGAAATCCATATTTGGAACTACTAGGCATGCAAAGTGACGGAAATACCAAGATTTGTTCAAAATGTTGGAAATTTTAGGATTGGAACCCTCCGGTATACAAATTTGGAAAAGCAAAGAGGAGAAAAAGGAGAAACAAGCTCACGCACACGCTAGGTCTATTTTAATATATAGGTGGAGGAATCAAGAGAGAAGCCAGTTAACGACGTCGTTTTGTATCTTTAGATCTATCTCTCCCAAATTGTTGTCATGACTTTTCCAATCCTCATCCTCCCACAGCCACGTCAGCAGTTCATCTTTCTGATCGAAATTGTGAGAAGCGAGTTGGGACTCAGCAATGTTATTGAACTCTATCATGCTCTCCCAATCCCAGTGTTGATCCAAGCCCAAGGCCATGGAAGAAGAACACGAAGAGTCATTGACGCTACTATCAGACGACGACGTTTTGTTGGGACACGCATGAACTTCAGCATCACCATCAGGCACCATTTCCACGTCGTTGCTCTCTCTCTCCTCAGTCATGTCCCAAATCCCACACGTTTCCACCAAGCAACTTTCCAACATGTCACTTATACTCAACGCCTCACTCCCCTCATCAACACCCTCAATTTCACACACTCCTAAAATGTCTTCATCTTTTTCACACTTTTCATCTACCTCTGCCTCCCTTCTACCCTCTCTAAACTCTTCTACCACGTCGCCCTCCGCCGATGGAGTGGGTGCCTTCGGAACTGTGTTGTCAGTACTATTTCGTTGACTGAAACTGTGTTTGGTTCTGTCGACATTTTGAAGGTAGGTTTTGTTCTTCTTCATTGCCCAACGACTTGTTCTGCCACCTTTTCGCTTGGGAGGAATACACACCACTTTAGGTGTATCAATGCTTCCTGCAACAGCACCTGTACCTTGTTGGTTCTCCATCCTTGGGAAACTGTAAATTTTCCTGCTCAGGTGAGAATTCCAATAGTTCTTAATCTCGTTGTCTGTTCTTCCTGGCAAATGACTTGCTATCAAAGACCACCTACAACCACAAAAACCTTCACTTTATTATTTACATGGGTCCATAATGGATAATCGATCTTTTTTATTTATAAATTAAATATATTTTTAGTTTTTATGTTTATAATTAAATATATTTTTAGTTTTTAGATTTTGATGTGAGATTAAAAATTGTTAAAATCTTAAATTTTGATAAAATTTAAAAAATAAATCGATATAAGTTTTTAAACTCAAATACATTAAATTTTTTGCTGTATTAAATGACATTTATACTTTTTATGTTATTTTATATATTTCAATTTAAATATCATTTAAACATCATTTAATATGTAAAAATTAATATTATTATATAAAAATATTATATTTATTCATTTTAAATACTTAAATAAATATTTAAATTAATCATAATAATAACTATAATATTTAATCACTAAAATTTATTATTAATTAATTTTTTAATGTATGTAAATATTTTGACAACTTAAAAAAATATTGGTTAAAGATGTGTGACTCCGAAGGCATGCCCAAGTAGTTTCTATACCAGCTGGGTACAAGGAATTGTCAAAATAGGCCACATCTGTCGTATTCAAACATTTCAGCAGTTATGCAAATGTTCAGAGACTTTATGCGCTGTCAGAAACAAATTTATCTTATATTTTTATAATTTCACAATTTTATTATTTTACATAACTATTATATTTCAAGATTTTATTTATAATTGTCATATTTGACCTTAAATTAAACTGTGTTGTTATGCGATATGTCTTTTTATATAGATGTAAACCTAATAGATTAATATTTCGATTGATTTAAATAATTTGTAGAATAAGATTTTATTCATAAAATATCTCGTGTAAATAGTTACGTATTTAAATAATTAATGGCTTTCCTATTTGAAGTAAATATTGAAATTCATTATTTAATAAGTACATTATTTTTCATGGGATTAATATACTAGTTGAAAAATAGGTACATAAGACTAGACAAAAGTAAAAAGCAGGTTTAATAATGTATAATTGTTTTTAGCTATATATAGTCTTTCGAATTATAAGATTAAATAAAAATAAAAAATGGATCTAACACAATAATAATAATAAAATTTATTATTATTATCTGAGTTTAATATTTTATTATTAAAAAACACTATTTAAAAAATTAATTGTGGGAATTATTTGTCTATTTTGTTCTTCGAGTGAAAATTATCCAATTAGTTCGATTGTGTCTTTTTTTCTTTTAGGCTATGTTCATTTGAAACGAATTACTATTAGAAGGGATTAGGAGAGATGAATTTACGAGTAAATGATGTGTTCGTATCTAATGATTTGTGTAGAAAAAAGAGCAATGATTTACAGGATAGGCATATTAATCCATCCCGCTGAAAAGAGAAGATTTGAAGGTAGAAAAAATGATTTTACATTATTGTCCCTATTTTGGAATTGGTGCTGAATGAAATTGCATAAGATTGGATTCGGTTCTGAATACACTGGAACCGATCCTTCTTCATAAGCTTCAGTATATATATTAGATAAATAAAAAATCAGCATCACATCATACATAATAACTATTCTTCATATTTTTTTTTTATTTATTACTCCTATGAAATTTTTATTTAAAAACTATTCATCAACACTTTTTTAAAATTAATTTACACTCATCAAATTTTTATTTTATATTATTTTTAATTATAAGGATAAATTTGTAATTTTTATTTATTAAAACTTTTTCTTTTATCTATCACATCTATCAAATCATCACAAACTTTCACAAATCTTACCTCTATATCCACTCACTTTCACCTCCAAATCTCTTAAAAAAAACACAAAACTTTTACCATTAAATCTATTCAAATTCATCCACTCACTCTCTTTTAAATCCATCATCTCAAGTAAACAAAGCCTTAGTCTGGGTATACTCCATGTTATTAGATGCCAGACACTAAAGTGGCTAAGTATAACGAAGTCTCAAAAAGCTACTTCTACTAAACACACTCATATTAGTTAAAATATATAGGAATAATGTTAAATAATATAAATAGTCTACTTGTGAAAATAAATAATAAGATGAAAAAATTATTGAAAAAGTATAATAAAAATAAAATTTATATTTATAAATATTTTGAAGTATAATATCAAATTGATAAGATAAATATCGTAATAATGAAACGACTTTTATTAAAGAATGTGGATATTAAAATATCTAAAAATAATAGTAAAAAAAAATGGAAAAATCCTATAACGAGAGAAGAGTAAATGAAAATAATAATGAAACCTATCTTATGTAAAAAAGTAAAAAGAAGAAAATCATTTTATAGACTACTAGAATAAACTTATTTTTCAAATATTTCAATAAAATAAAACAAAAAATTTACTTAATTAAAAGTTAAAAGTACTTGTCAATCATACAACAAAAATAGCCGAATACATGAATCAAGATATTTTTTTTGGTCGGCTGGCTCAAGATATTTATAATATATCTTTTCAAAAATAACATATAACACAACCAATTCTATATATAAATAAACAACGAATTTTAATTTTGTTTCAATTAATCTTTAAATTTATTTTGTTTTTAAATGGGACTTATAGTTTTATTTAATTATTTGTTTAACTTACCATCTATCAATTAATCTTTAAATTTATTTTGTTTTTAAATGGGACCTATAATTTTATTTTAATTATTTGTTGAACTTACATCTATTTATGATTTTCTTTTTCCTAATTGAGTTAAATATTTTTCATTAAATTATTATTATTATTATTATTATTATTAGAAATATTATTATTTAACGTAAAATTATTGAGAAAAAGGTTTATTTACAGCTAACAAAACATCGGCAACATTTTCTCTTTAATTTCCACTCACACAACCAATGAGGTAAGGTGATTCAACCCACGTTTGTTTCCTACACACCTAACCTTTAAATGGGTGTACAACAATATGCAATTATTTTCATTTTCTTTCTACATCATATACTATATACGATTACGGGGTATATGTGCTAAAAATGTCCGATTTCCAGATATTGTAATATATATCTTTCTACATCATATACTATACGATTACGGGGTATATGTGCTAAAAATGTCCGATTTCCAGATATTGTAATATAAATATATATATATATATATATATATATATATATATATATATATATATATATATATATATATATATATATACTTTTTTTTCTTATAATATCTTCCATAGTATACACCAGTTCCTCGGAATAAAATAATACAAAGATATTTTGTTATACGAAAATTAGGGCATAAAAGTTTGAGTTTGTAATGTAAAAAAATAATCCTATACGCATTTTATTTTTAACAGTTTAATTTATATAGAATATAGTTATATTTTTTTACAAATATTGCAATAAATATAAAATAATTATAATAGAAAATGGCAACATAATAACTTATGTTTCACTACCATTGTAAAATCTTTTACCAGTGTTATATATTACATTTATTTCTTATTTTAAAAGGATGGTCGAAAGAGATCCCTATCAATCTCCGTGATGACAAATACGGCAATCATCTGGGAAGTACTCTAGCGAGTCAGTTTACTTATTTTCTATTTTTCAGGATACAAAGTAGTTGGATATTTAGGGAAGTAATAAACTGAATTGGAATGTCGTGTCTGTTAAGTAACGGTAATTTCAACCGTAAAAAAATCATTAATTATTTTAAAATTCTCTGAAATACCGCAAAGTTGAGGCTTAATTAATTAATTAATTAATTTTATTACGTATAATATAGTGGCACTGACCTGTTACCCAAAGAGGCGTGCAACTTGACGATGGTGTTCTCCTCTGCAGCAGAAATGTTTCCTCTCTTAAGGTCAGCTCTCAAATAGTTAATCCATCTGAGTCTGCAACTCTTTCCACACCTCAATAATCCTTAAAAAATTTGGTAATGCAAGTCAGAAAGAAACAAATTGGTTAATAACACAAGTTAATGAAAGGAGAGCCACAAAATTTGTAGTTGGAAGTGCAAAGTGAAAGTCAAAACCCTAGAAAGGTAATTAATAGTGTACCTGCATTCTTAGGCAATGACCTCCAAGAACCTTCTCCATTGGCCTGAATGTATTTGGCCAAGATCTCATCTTCCTCCGATGTCCACCTACCCTTCTTCAACCCTACTTTCTCACAACAAGGAGCTCTTCCCATGTCTGAGGTTTAAGAAAAATGGAACACTAGAGAGTGGAGAATGCGGTGGAGAAGGAGAAGTGCATGATGTGTAGTGTAGTGTGTGTTTTGTCCTTTACAAGTTGCAAAGCGAGTCACTCGTGCTTTTATTTTTTTGCGAGCTGAAATGTAAAAAGGGTGAGAGGGGAGTAAATGAATTTATAGAACTGGAAAAGCGGTGCACAGAGCTGGGGCTACTGATGGAGACATATCTGTGGTGACACATTGTGCCACGTTGGCTCTGTATGAATGCTACAGTCGTGGCTCAACCACCGTCGACAACCTCGTGACGGGGCTTCCATCCCCCACGTTGATGCGATACTGTTACTAGGAACATCCTCGATTACACTTGCAACATCCTCATTCCTCCAACACCCATTCTCTTCTATTAATTTAGAATTTCAACATTCAGAACTTCTTTGCCATTGCCTAAGAGCTACCTCGGTTTTGTTTTGTTTTTTTCACATAATACGTCATTTAATTACTAATCAATTTGTCAAATTCTTATTATTTTTCCACATTCCCATCAATTAACATCATTTTTTAATTCCAATATATAAACAGGCTTAGATACTATAGTCCATTTTGTTCTATTTTTTTATTTGATTAAGTTTTAATTTTTGTCAATTTTTTTAATTTAGTCGTTATTTAAATAATTAACAGCATAATGAATAGGGTGATTCAGTTTGTTTAATGTGTCATGTTTTATCTTACGTGTCCTGTTTATTTAATATAAAATACGGATTTTAAGTTATAAATCAAAACAAAGGGAAAGGGAAGTAGGATTCCATGAGACCATGGATCTCAAAAACTAGTAAGGTACTTGAAAAAGAGTAAATAATTAAATCCAAAATAATAAAATAAAGAGAGGAAAATAAAAACTAAGAAAACACAAGAGATAAAAAGAAGAATGAAAGTTCTTGTGTTTTTGGAGGAGGCAAATAGACGGAGGAGGACCATGCTAATGGGCCAAAATCCCATGGCCGATGGAGAAACTCACAATAGTCAAACATTTGATGTAAAGAACAGTTGCAACAATAATGTCCAAATCGAAACTGAAGCTACGAAACTTTATGGCTGCAACAACATAAATATATTTTGCAATATATTCAAAAGATTTTTTTGATAACAATCCCTAACAAACTGTAAACGATAAGAAAAGAAAGGCCGAAAAAAATTATGGGTCTCATATAAGATGTGATGCATTAAAGTTGGTATAACAAGCTATATGAACCATTCCTAGATTGAGAAACTTAACACTGAGTGTAGTTGGTATAACAAACTATATGAACCAAAGACACTTGATGTATCTTAGTAGTTTATCAATCACAAAACACCCCCACAATCCTTATTGTTATTGTTGTGTTGAGCTTACTAGGCCATGTGTGTGCTCGATATTCATGAGTGCTTTAGAGATCATGTCAAGATCTCATACAAGTGGTCTCCCTCGACACTCATATAGGTGATTTCGTCAAGTTTATGCTACAAATCATACACCACCAATAAGGGATATGAAAATCATTAAAAATTTTGTTTAAGCAAAAATTCTTACACCACATAGAATTTTAATTACAAAATTTAACCTCTCAATAATGTAGTTTCTAGCACTTTCATACACACACACACACACCCATAGGAATGGACATAATTGATTTAAAATCAATTTAGTGCTATCAGAACTAGCAAATGACTTGTTTTTACCCATATGAACCTTATCCATGGACATAATTGATTTAAAATCAATTTAGTGCTATCAGAACTAGCAAATAACTTATTTTTTTACCCATATGAACCTTATTTATGGGATCTCCAATCACAAAGGTTTGATTACCATCACTTGTTTGTTTGCAAGTGGCTTAAGTCTCATTCTCTTTGATGTTTCTAAAATCATATTTCTTCCCAGGGATTTTGTCAGAGGATTAGCTAGGTTTCGTTATGACTTCACATAATCAATGGAAATAGTTCCACTCTTTAGCACCTGTTTCACCAAATTATGTCTCAATTGTATGTGTTTATTCCTTCCATTGTATTTCTTGTTTTTAGCTATAGCTATTGTCGATTGAAAATCACAATGTATTGACACAGATGGGGTTGGTTTCATTCATTCCTATTGGAATGTTTGGTAAGAAGTTTTTCAATCACTCAACCTCACTACCAGCCATTTCGAGAGCAACAAACTAAAATGCCATTGTTGATCTTGCAATAATTGTTAGTTTGGCTGATCTCCATGTAATTGCACTACCCCCAAGTGTGAATATATAATCATTAGTGGATTTTCTCTCACTTGAACCAGAGATCCAGTTAGCATCATTGTACTATTCTAGTACAATGGTAAATCTACTATATTCAATGGCATAATCCATTGAACCTCTTAAGACATTGAGTGTGGCATAATCCATTCAATGACATAATCTACTATATTCAACGCAAGTGCATCCCAATGTTCTTGATCGAGACACTGAGTGTACCTACTCAATCTACCTACTGCATAAGCAATACAAAGTCTTGAAAAGCTCATTAAATATAGTAAGCTCCCAATTATCTGGGCATATTGAGGTTGAGAAACAAATTCTCCTCTATTTTTCATAAATTTAGAGTTTGCATCATTAGGGGTACTCACTAGTTTGAAGTCATAATATCCAAACTTCCTAAGTTTTTCAATGTATTGCTCTTGGGATAGTAATATATTATCTCCCTTCCTTATGATTCTAACACCTAAACTCACATTGGCTTCACCCATCTCTTTCATTTTAATTTCAGATCCTAGTAACAATTTAGTTCTAAAGACTATATCAATGCGTGTATCAAATGTTAACTTGTCATCCACAAACAAACATATAATGACACATTCACCATTTTCAGATTTAGAATAAACATATTTATCAACATCATTAGGTGAAAACCCATCATAAAGTAAGAAATTATCTAGTTTTTCATGTCATTGTTTTGGTGCTTATTTTAACCCATGCAAAGATTAAGAGTTTACACACCTAATTTTCTTAACAATGGACAACACACCCAAAGGAGGGATCATCTCAGACAATGAAACTTCCTTTTCCAAGGGAGAGATCATCATGAACTAAGCGGGAGGGATCATCTTAGAAGATTAAGCTTCCTTACCCAAACTTAAATAAGACGTGAAGTTATGGGAGCGATCATTTTCGTCGATGAAGCTTTCATAACCAAACTTAGATAATAAATGAAATTATAAGAGGGATTATCTCAGTCGATGAAGTTTCATCACCCAAACTTAGATAATAAATAAAGTTATGAGAGGGATCATCTCGATCGATGAAGCTTCCTTACCCAAACTTAGATAAGAAATGAAGTTATGGGAGGGATTATCTTGGTCGATGAAGCTTTCTTACCCAAACTTAGATAATAAATGAAGTTAAGGGAGGGATCATCTCGGTCGATGAAGCTTTCTTACCCAATCAACATAAATAAGTGGGAAGAACCATCTCGGACGAACGTTTGATAAATATAAATACAATGATATTGAGAAATATGGATAAAGTTGACTTTTATTGAAATGATGTGTCATTAACGACAATGCTAGTAGTATCCACTTTAAGAGGTCTAAATTGCTTTTTTGGGGCTGGGATGAGGTCGACACTTAAAGCTTCTTCCAAAATACTGGCTTTGTTCACTTTCAATGGCATGTAATGGCTGAAACGCATGTGTTTTGGGGCTTTAAGTTGTCAAAAGGTCTCTTATCGTGAGACGAAGTCTTTGCCCTTACGATATTGCGAAACTCCCTTAACTCATCCATTTGCATGAACTTGATTGCTCTTATTCTTAAATCGTCAAGTATTGTTACGAATTTTTTGCATAGGCTATCTACAAAGGATCCATATCTAAGAGCAATGACAAGGTGATGCAGTGCCACTTCAAGGTTAAGGTTGCATATATTCAGCTTCACCTTACTAAAATGCTTTATGAATAACCTTAAAGATTCCCTTTCTCCTAACGAATGTTGACTAGAGCCAAAGAGGTAAGGTGACGAGGCTTGCTCGTAGCAAACTGTGTTCCAAAGTGGGCAACCAGTGTCTCGAAACAATCTATGGACCATGGAGGCAGGCGAGTGAACCAGCTAAAGATAGAGCCTTTTAGAGATGTTGGGAATACACGACAAAAGATAGTGTCATCTCATGTGTACAACCCTACCTGGGTTGTGAAGACGTCAATATGTTCATCAGGATTCATAGTTTCGTCGTATCGATCCATAGTTCCATCATATCGATCCATAGTAAAGCCTTTTCACTTGGGGGGGAAGTTCTACCTCCATTATCCCATCTACAGAGGGATGTCGCCTTGGCTTCCTTGCTCCTCCAAGGGTTTTATTTGTCATAGTATTTGCCTGTGACTTTTCTCTCCACGTTGTGCCTCCCTTCTCATCAATGTGTTGTTGGTAGGGATGGCAACGGGTCGGGTCAGACACAAATAGTGCCTACTCGCAACCCGACCCGCAAAAAAAAAAAATCAAAATGTTTCCCACACGTTTACCCATCGAATATCTGTTTAAAAAATATCCACGAATTTTTTTAAAACCTGCGGGTACCAGTGATCCTCGCATACCCTCGAATGTTTAAAAAAAAGTATTTTTTATAAATTTTTTTAAATTAAAGTTAAATAAAATTTAAAAAAAACTATATATATATATATATATAATATAAATTAATTTTAATTTTAATTAAATTTAATCGAATAAAATAGAAATCTAATTTTAATTAAATTTAACTTAATAAAATAAAAATTAAATTTTAATTTTAATTTTTTGCATGTAACAAGTACGCGCAGGTATGGATAGTATGATACTCACACCCAATTCATTTATAAACGGGTATTAAAATACTCACTATCTGCTACCTTCAAGTACTAACTATACGCCGCAGATTTTATCTGCGGATACCTGCGAGTGCGAGTATTTTTTCCATCCCTAGTTGTTGGCACAATGCTTTCGCACGCTTAGATGTTTCATCCAATTGTATATGCATTCTCTAATTATCTTCCCGCATAGTATTGATCTCTTCTACATTTTGCGTATTATTTCTTCTAATTGGCTCTGCATTTCTTGACTCATCTCTCGCAATGTTGCAAATTAATCTACCATGTTTCTCGTTGAGACCATTCATTTGAGGTATACCTCAGCCCCGCAGTGGGCGCCAAATATTATTGTATGAAACCGATTTGTCCTGCAAGGTATGGTGTTGTTCTTATGCTGCTTATCGAGATGTGTTGAGTCTTTGAGATTGGGATATCCTCGCCTAGGCTATATTTTGATTCACGAGGGCAATGGCGAATCTTCACAAAATTTTTTGGGAAAGTCAAAATAATATACTCAAAATTTATATATTTAATATTATTGTGACTAATTCAATAAAAATTAATACATAATCTATATATTTATAATTATCAAAGAAAATTACACATATCTAAAGGAATGTCTATCGTTTTTTCATATTTTTGAATTTATGGTAATTAAATTATAATTAAATTTTTCAGTTAACTTTTTTCGATGTAAATAACCGTATTATCTGCAAAATATTCATCTTCCATTTTATTAACATGCATTTGATTCAAAAAAAATTCACAAGCTTTCATTTTATTGTTATGCTATAAACAACCATATTATCATGTTTTCATCTTCACCAATAGTTTTTCTATCAATTTTAAAAAATAAATTTATTCTTTTGTTTTTCATTAATATACCTATTTAAAAAATAAGTTTAAGACTAAAAAATAATTTATCATAATCTAATCAAAAGTTGAGAGACATAATTACTAAAAAAACTATGATAATCAAGTTACAATTAAAAATCGACTATGAAAAATCACATAATACATTGTTTCTTCTTCTATATTAATAAAAGATGAATATACAAAAAAAGTCATGAGATAAAAAATAATGTTAAATGTTAAACAAATAGTTCACTATCAAGTGAGACAATAGAAAATTACCTTATTTATTTATTTAATAATGGTAGAGAAAATATCAAAAAAACGAGGATAAAAATACTGAGTTTATGTCTAACTTTTTTTTAGTAACAAAAGAAAATAAATAAGCATGAGAGAAGAGTACAACATGTGAAAAACTCAAAAGAAGATGGGAGAGAAAATAAAAAATATCTTAATAATTTTGTTTCTTTATATATTTAATTTTATATTTTATTATTTATTATTGTACTTTATAAAATAAATAAAAAATACTTAATTTAATTTTTATTAATTTTGAATATAATATTATTTAATTTAAAAATATACAAATAATTTTAAAAAAATTATTATTTTATATAATTTTAAAAAAATTAATATAAAATATTGGAAAAAAAATTAGGAGAGGGGGGACCGTGGCCCCGCCTGCCCCTTCCAACCTCCACCACTGCACGGGGGAGCGAGTACCTACAAGTACTGTGACTAAGATGTATGTGATACTTCTAGTAAGCAAAGAGATCAATAATATTATTTTGTCGAAGCTAGCAGGTTTTTGTTTGAGATATTCTCATTTTACACCCTTAGTTTCCTTGACTAAGATGTATCAGACCCTAAAAGGGAAAGAGTTTGGGAAACAATCATATCTTTATCTGAGATGTACGAGAACCATCTTAGTTAAGATGTACAAGTCTAGCACAATGCATTACTTTATCTTAGAACCACTTTACTGGGCTAAAATGTTTAAGTCATATGAGATGTGCAAGTCCTTCATAATACACAAGTACTTGGAGAACATTTGGAGCATGATGGGGTTTCAATGATGGTATATAATGATGAAATTTTGTAATATGATGGAGATGATGATGGTGAAGAGTGCATGGGAAATTGGTTTTTATGCGGGAGGTGCAGTGATGATAAAAATGTGTATAGTGGAGGTTTTGACGAAGGATGGTGTGTTGGTTGGAGAAAAAAAATAGTGAAAGCTTTTGTGTGAATATGGGTATTCAAGAACTCTGCCAGACTATTCACAATGTTGTTAACAGAAGATGTTACCAAAAAATATTAAATTAACAAAAAATGACAAAAATTATTACTTAATTAACAAGAAAAATAATTAAGATTAAATTGAACAAATTCAACATAAGAACCAAATTAGTATTTAAGTCTATATTAATATAATATAAATTTTATGTTATAAAATTAAATTAATTATAAATTTAGTTATTAAAATAATATTAAAATCATTCTAAATTTATTTAGTTAAATTTGATGTAGGATTTAAGCGTAAACTTGTCTACAAAGAATTATCTAACAGAGAAGACAGAAGTATAAATGATATGTTTTATTTTAACTGAATTAACCTAATTTAATATACGAATAAATATGTCAAATTTTGAGAGAGCAAATACATTCCTCTCTATTTGTTTTTGTTGCAATTATTGTGTTAATTAAATAAGATATTTTTCACGAAATTCCACGTCAATATAGATAAAACTAATTTACTGATATATAAAAGTAATGGTAAACTTTACTTTTGGATTACATTCCAATATTTTTGTAAGAGCTTTTTATTCTGTTAGTTTAAAATTTTAATATATTAAAGGAGTGAGCTCGCATGTGTAACGTGTCTCTTAAATATTTTATGTTTGTACATGAAACATGATCAAAAGGATTGATATGATTTTGTCACGGGAGTTTGGGCCATGTTTTTTTTTCCTGAATTGATTTCTGTAAAAGTGCTACTTTTAGCTTCTCTTTATGGAAGTTATTAAAGAGTATTTAGTGTGTGATTAATGGGATAACGTGTAGTATAACCGTGTTTTACCTTCAAAGAGTATCCCTCACCTTGAAAACCTATTATGTCAGCATCAGCCACTCCATATCTTCATTTCCCATTTTTATACTTCATGTTTATCACATGGATTTGGAGTCTCAAAACCCCAAACTTACAATAGACAATTATTTTCAATATTTATAATTTTATTTTCCGAACATATGAAAAATTTAACCCACCCCGTAGGAACTATATCTAGAGTTGTCAAAATGGATTGGAATACGCAAGTCAACCCGGCTCATCACGGGGTTTGGGTCAGGTTGGGTTAAAATTTTTTTACAAATTTTAATACGGATTGATTTTTGATCCGGCTCATTTAGAACCCAGCTCATCCGGGTTGAACCCGTGGTGAGCCGGATTGGCTCGCCAACCCGCAGATAGAAGGATGACACAAGTGTTTTTTATTAAATTGGGTTTTACATTTGGATCGTGTTAGGTTATTTTTTTTTAGCCAACACTAAATAATTTGTATTTTGTTGATTTTGGTTTGTATTTGGATTGTATTAAAGTTTATTTAGATTTTAATTAAAATTATAATTTAGTTTTGACTGAAAAATAAATAAAAAATTATATTTTTTTTAATTAAGTGAACCCATGAGCCAACCCGTTTAACTCACTAATCTGTAGTGGGTCGGGCCGGGTTCGAATTTTTTTGGCTCGTTAAAAAGTAAGTCAGGTTGGGTTGGCTCACTAAATCATCAATCTATGATGGATTGAGCCGAATCGAGTCGGATTATCCATTTTAACAACTCTAAATATTCAATGATTGCAGTGGAGTAGAAAAAACAAACAATTGATAATGATTGTCCTTATTGGAACTCTTTGTTTCTGAGTTATAGTCATGGCGTTGCACTAGGGCCACCAACATAATGAGTTTTTTGTACTCATCTCACCCATCACTGCCACACTCTACTATCTCTCCGGCAACAATGTAAATACTTAATTTTAGATTTATTAGACACATTGTTTTAAGATTAAGATACGTTTACTTAATATATTAAGATTATAATTTTTTTTTTAATTTTAATTTACAAAAATATATTTTTTATTCACGTACATATAATCAAGTTGAATATATTTCATAATTTAGTTACGTTTGATTAGAAGTATGTAGATGGTTGATCTAGAACTTGCACTTCCTATGGTGTTTAGTTAACGACATATCATTCTCTTAATCGGTCCGTTGTTTATTATTTATATGATAAATTGAGTTTATGTAACTTCATACGATCCAATTCGATGACTTTTATTATGTGAAATGGCACCAAATATAACATTTTCTAGGATTGAGTAAAAATTAAGGTTCGATTTGTTTAAAATTTAACTGCGGATTTTCCTATTTAATTTTATGATCTCGTGAATTTCATTATTAATTTTTAACATATTTTACATGAAAATGTAAAACTTAAGGAATTTTATTAATTCATCACTTGAAAGCTAATAGCCATGACATAATAAATAAAATATGGTAAAAAATATAAGTTGACTATATTACAAGTGAAATATGATAAGGAATTAGGCAACTCAATTATCAATTTTTTTAATTGAAGGCTCAATGTTGACATATCAAGCTAGGAATTTTGTGAAAGTTGTGGTTATTTTTCTCCATTATTTATGTTCAACGCGTGTTTAGTATGAAGAAAAAATAAAGGGAAGAAGAATGCTACATTATTTTTTGGATACGAAGAAAGACTGTATTCTTACCGTGAATCCGAAACTTCATTATTGTTAACTTTGTGGTCTAAAGATGATCCAATTTGATGACTTTAAAATGTTGACTATGGTTTTAAAATTATTGTTCATTGAATGATTCTTTAATTATCCTTAGTACGTAAGTGTGGTGTTGTTGGTGTAGGGAAGAAGGACCACGAAAAAACAAACTGTATTAATCATCTTTTAGTGATAACGTTTTGAATAGTCATCTTCTCATTGATCATATTGACACTAACATGCTTTTACATTTTCTTTCACCCTTAGGAGTATATTTCTTAATTAACTATTGTGAACTTTTCACTATTTTCTTTTTACTTGATAAAAAATCTTGTTTTACTCTATTCATATATCAATGTTAATATATAGTCTATGAAATATCAACGAGGGATGACAAAGGACGGGTGAACTATCCCATATTCATCTTTAGAGAAAAAATGTATCAACATTTTCATTCCCAAATGAAACGGGTATCAAGTTTTTATCTCGTCCCCATCCTCATCCTCACCAAGTAATGAGTATATACTCATACCCATACACAGTGACGGATCTTGGCCAATAATTTTAGGGGAGCCAAAATAATATATACTAAAAAAATTTGAACTCATCAATAATTGATTAAGAATAAAAATTTACAGTTATTCCTTTTTTTAATGTAAATAATCATATTGTCGTCAAGAAATCCATCCTTTGTCTTATTCCGCAATCTTGTTTGATAATCTTCACTGTAGAAAATGATACATTAAGAGTTAAAATGAAAATAATTAGACAATCAATCAAGTAAAATGTCTTTAATTTGTTTGTTCTTGCAAAAAATTGATATAATTTAATAATGGTTAAGAAATTCTTCAAATTTGAATGATTAGGAACATCGACAATGAAATGTTGGAATTAAATTTTAAACTAATCATCACTTTATTAATATACTTTTTTTTTAAGTTTAAGACAAAAAAATAATTTATCATAATCTAATAAAAAATTGAGACATAATAACTAACAAAAATATATATAATAATCAAGCCACAATTAAAAATCATTATGGAAAAAAACATAGTACACTATTTTTTCTCCTATATTCATACAAAATGAATATACACAAGGCTCATGAGATAAAAAAAAATCATGCTAATTATTAACTAACATTTAAGTATCAAGTAAGACAATAGAGAGTTATCTTTTTTTTTTTTCAAGAATGAAAGAGAACAAATGAGAAATGAGAGCAAAAATAATTGGTGTGTGTCTAACTTTCATCTTTTCTTTAGAAACAAAAAGAAAACATGTAACAGTAGGATATAAAGTTACTTAATAGACAGTATGGATCTTCAACAAATATTTTGGGTGCCAAAATTTTGGTTGAATTACTCTTTTGGTCCATTTTTTCCTCCAAAAATGTCAAGTTGGTCCTCTATTTTTTTTAGTCTCAATTTGGTACCAATTTTTTTAAAATTGATGCAATTTTGCCCTTTTCATTAAATTTCCTGAAGTGGAGCACGAAATTTTCATCAAAATTGACACTAAGATTATGTCAATTACACTAACAAAGCAAATCATCTTTATTCACAACTAGGAATGTCAACAGGGCGGGTAGGGTACAGGTAGTAGCTCCCCCGTACCCTATCCATTGGATAAATATTCGTCCCGTACCCATATCCATATCCGTCGGGTATCCGTTATGCGGGTACCTGCCTATTTTTTTCATATCCGTGGGTGTTCACGGGTACCCGCAGGTATTTACAAAATTATTTAAAAAATAAATATTTAATCATAAATTCAAATAAAATAAAATACATCATTATCATAAATTTTAAATAAAGTTCAAATAAACTTAAGTTCATACAAGGCCAAATAAGTATAAAAGTAAATATAAAATGACGTTCAACATAATGAAAATTATTTAATTAGTGTTTTGATCAACAAGCTCACCTTCTCTGGTTGATTCCTGAAAAATATATATGAGGGTATTTTTGTGAATTAAAGTTTAGCGGGTATGGGTATTATCGGGTACGAGTATCCACGGGTACAGATACAATGATACCCGTACTCGTCTTGTTAACATGCAGGTATCAAAAATATTCGTACCCGCGGGTAGCGGGTATCCATTTTTAATAGTCGCTTCCTACCCGTTGCGGATTTTATCCGTAGATACCCGCGGGTGCGGATTTTTTTGACATTCCTATTCACATCTTCAATTTTAATGAAAAAACACCTTGATCTGATTAAATAAATTTAACGAAAAAGGACCAAATTGCATCTTTTTTCAAAAGTCAGGACCAAATTGAGACTACAAAAATTGGAAAATAACTTGATATTTTTGAACAAAAGTAGGAACTGATAGAGTAATTCCAAATTTTTTAAATAAACTAGTAAAAATATTGTATTTTCTTTTTTATGATATTAAAAAAATTATAATTATAATTATTGTTATTATTATAATTATAATTATAAAATTAAATATAAATAATTTTTATAATTTTACATAATTAATTTTTTTTATAATGATTAAATTTAAAAAAACAATCAAATGAAAAAATGGTTAAATTAAACAAATAATCACTTAAAAGATAATATTAATAAAATAATTATTTATTTAAAAAAATTTAAAAGGTAAAATCGAAAAATAAATGTGGAAAAAAAATACTTTTCCTTTATATATAGATATAAATGTATAAAAAAAATAGAATATCAAATATATAAAATATATTAAAAATATTAAATTTTTCAAATGTATATTTGAAATTATATATTAAATTATATAATATAAAAAAATTGGGAGGAGGTAGCATGGTCCCCTTTCTCACTATGGTCTGTGTTAATAGACAATGAATATTTTAATAACTTAAACGGAGACAGGAATATGGTGAATATGGGAACCCCATATTCAATTGAAAAAGTTGAGTATTCTTCATATCTATATCTAATCAATACTAGAATTCTCTGTCAGAACCATGACAAATTCAGATAATACTTGTGAAAACAAGTTTATTTGTTCATCTTTAAATGCAACCACTCAATGGTTATGTGTGAGGTGTGCTAGCATGATAATTATGAGTTGACTTGCATGGTTGTAAAATTTATTAATACATTAGCTTACCCTTTGTTTCTTGTTTGTTGTTGTGGCTGGTTGTTACCTTTTTGCGAAGATCACGTAATTGTGTGAGCAGATGGGTCTGTAGGTGAAGATACTCCTCTTAGTGGTAGTCATGATATTGATTAGTAGAGCTTGGCACTAGGAAAAGATAGTCTTTTGGATGCTTAAGACTACTCTCTCTTTTTGTTCAGCAAAGTTGGTTGTGTATATTTTTTACATCTGCTATAGTTGTTCTTTTGGGATGACTATAACAATATTTTTAATATTGTAGTCACTATCTATTTTGTAGTATCATTTGCTAATATTGTGTTTAGTAGTTTCATGACTATTAAATGGGATGTTACATAACATATCAAAATTTGAATCATATTCTACTTTGGAATTCTCTTATTTTTGACACATGACACCTTAAAAAATAAAAATGATTTAAGTTTGGACATATACCTTAATCTTGACATATAATACTTAAAAAAAAGTTAATATTAATTTATTGAAAAAAAATCGTATTGAGTATTTATTTATTTTCTTTTTAAAAAGATAGAAACTCAACCAAATATTTTTGGAAAATTAAAACACACATTCACCTTCATTTTTCATTTTTAGAAGCAAACACAACCTCACGTTAGAATAATTTCATAATTCACCTTGAAAATTGTGCATCGATGGGATGAAAACGCCTAAAATCAATCCACAATCAAATCCCAACAACTTTGGTGGTGAAAAACGTTTGAAACTCTGGAGGAGGTCGGAATGGTGGTCGTCGGCAGGGAAGGATCGCGAAACAGTGGTGGCACGATGAAACAGTGTAGGGTTTTTGTGTTTTGCGCAGAGATAACAAAAAATTGGCGTCGGGGGATGATGGGTCAAACGTTAATTAACGTTGGTGTTTTTGGGGTCCGACATCACCTGACGTTGGGGGCTGAGGGGTCATACGTTAATTTTTAAATAACGTCGGGATTTCGTGGGGCAGACGTTAAATTACGTCTGTTCTAGAATGGGCAGACGTTAAAAAAGTCAAATAATTTACAAAAATGCCACCGATCATTTTTAACAGGAGACTTTGTTTGGGCAGACGTTATAAGGGCGACGTTATATGGATTTTTTGTGTTAGTGATCGTGTTAGTCACATCCATCAAATATTATTAAATGATGTCATTTTATAGTCTTGTTTGTCAAGAAATTCCAAAATTATAATGTAAGATCTCCTTTTTGTTTTAAAAAGGTTTGGGTTGCTTTTATTAAAGGGCCCAGTGTCAGCCCACTTCTTAACCACAGAATCCCCCTCCCAGCCACTCACTCTCATTATGTCTCCTTTTCAGAAACAGTCTCCCTTCTCTCTCACAGTTTTGAAGCAAAAAGCTCTGCTAGGGCATAAGCTTTTTCCTCCTCCGAGCTTAGTGAACGATCTTCCTCCACCTCTGTAAGTTGTATTTGTGTCGTAGTGCTCTTTTGGGGCCTGTTGTTGGGTTAGCATCTTTCAAGGTAAGGGAAGCTAGAACTCCTTCTTTTTCTTTGAAATGGATTGTACTTATTTTCATTCTGGAATGTGCTAAGTATGTTTGATTGATGATTGCATTGAATGGGGATGAAGGGTATCTATGGGTTAGAGAACTTTAGGTAGTTTAGAATGCAATTGGAATTAGATATTGATTGTTGCAATTGTTCAGTTTGGTATCATCTATAAACCACTTTGAAATGAGTTTGAGAAGATAGAAGTGCAAGATGGCAAATTGTGCAGTGGGACAAGTCAAAATCTCACAACCAAAAAGCATATGGTGTGACGCTACTCATTTTCCTACACAGCACACTTTTCGTAAAATGAAGGTTCCTACTTCGTTAACCGTTGGATCGAGCTGAAAATTTAATAGTTAATCCTAGACACATAGTTCTTGACTTTGACCGGTAGGATCTTAAATTAGATGTCTGTAGTGAGAGAATTTTTTATCGCAAGGTCCCTGTAGTTTTGGTTGTTGACAACATTGACCTTTGTTGCTTGTTTGGTGCATAACTTTCTCTATAGTTATTCAATTAAGTTGGTTCTTTTTGCATTTGGTTCTTGATTCAATCATCTTCAATTTGAATGTAAATAAAAAAATTTTGAAACTTTACACAAGCTGCAGTTTTATTTCTAAAATCTCAAATTGTTTGCATAATGTGTTTAAGTTGGATTGGATAAAAATTATAAGGATTAGTTATTTTTCAAGAGAGACATATGTTATATGGTTTTTAATATGTGTTTTCTAATGCTTGTGTGAGAATATAGGATATTCCATGGGGGAAATCCTATTTGATTTAATTAGTAGTGTGTTCATTGATGTAGGGAGTCGGTATTGGAAGTTTATCCTTATGCTTTAATGCTCATTCAAGGCTTATGTAGAGTGGAATGAGTCATGTGATAAGAGGGGCGGGAGGTCCTGTCTTTAAGAACAGCCTCAAGGTTCTTATTACGGTAAAAGAGACTAACCTTGTGTGGTAGGGCAGTGGCGGAACTTGAGCCAAAATTTTGGGGATGCCAAAATTTTGGTTGAATTAATTTTTTGGTCTATTTTTTCATCCAAATATATTATATTAATCCTCTAGTTTTTTAACCTCAAATCGGTCTTAATTTTTTAAAAATTGATGCAATTTGATCATTTTCGTTAATAATAAAAAATAATAAAATTATTATTATTATTATAAATTAAATATAAATAATTATTATTTTACTATAATTAATTTTCATTTATATTGATTAAGTTTAAAAATATAATTAAATAAAAAGATAGTTAAATTAAACAAGTAATCATTTAAAAAAATATTAAAAAATAAATGTAGGTGATAAAAAATATATCTTATGCATTAATATATAATTTTTTTAAAATATAAAATATATAAAATATATTTAAAATATTAATTTAAAAAAATATATTTAAAAATATATAATAAATTATGTAAGTATAAAAACTTTTGGGGGGCCATGCCCCCCTATGTCATAACGTGGTTCTGCCATTGGTAGGGTGGAACCCATTGACAATGACTCTGCCGGTAGTAGAGGCCACCACAAGTGCAAAAACTACCAAGAATCATACATCAATGTCTAGATCTAGATAATTGAGTTTAGAGTGTCATTTTGTCTGCAACTCTATTGAGTGTTATA
>Ga0214545_1004933_pt1 | contig 24625 bp, 17 predicted proteins | sample CNSS4metaG_FD_160064 | JGI IMG/M metagenome (GOLD analysis project Ga0214545, IMG submission 160064) | Root nodule microbial communities from cowpea collected in UCLA plant growth center, Los Angeles, California, USA - CNSS4 | ecosystem: Host-associated > Plants > Roots > Nodule | place: USA...
AATTGGAGTTGCTGTTTCTTCGCTGGAGTGAGCATCATAAAAGACTAAGCAATTTTATAAGGTTTGCCCTATTCAATTGTAAACTAATGAGGCATGAGTATCATGTAGTATCTTCCAATCTGGTCTAGTTATATCTGACATCAAATCATGTATACTATGCAGGTTGTTTTTAATTTTGGTCCAAAAGTGTCCATATTCACATTTTACTCAGACGAAGATAAGTTTCTATTCATGTGCAGTGTAGTGTTGACTCAACTTGATGACTGGATGTTTCCTGCTAATGGCAGGATTTTAGATAGACATGTGAAAGTTTTTATTTGAACCTTTGATTGATTGTTGCATGTATTTTTGTAGGACTAAAGCAGAACCTCCAATCTACTACTTGCCTAACAAGCCCTTGGATGAAGATCCAACGTCACTTGAGAAGCGCAAAGAAGAGGTTGACAAATTTAGACATTCAATTTCTCTTGGTCTTCATCTTAAAACATGATTTTGGAACACCATGTACAGCGAACCAGGATTGACCTGTTAAATCTCAAATAATGATGTTATTTATTGTTGTTAAATTGGGGTTTACGAGTGCTTGCTCACTATCGCACTAGATTCAGGTTTATGGTATTTTATAACATATCTTATTTCTTCTTGGTAATATGTATGTATACCTTTTTCAATCTGCAGGCATTCCTGGAATGGAAGAATGCAAGAAGAGAGGAAGTGTCTGAGTACCAGAAACAGATTAGGGAGCAGTACCTTGGCAATGTTGAGAAGGAATTGGAGAGATGGCAGAATGCAAGGAACGCAAGGAAAGCAAACAATGACCAGAATTTACAGGAGACTATGGACAAAGAGTTGGATACTCATAGGCTGGAGCATGGTCCCAAGAAAAGAAAGATCCCAGGTGGAAACAATAATGAAGATGATGATGATGATGTGGAAGATATAAATGTGGGAGAGGATGACATGATGGATGATGAATTAGACGATGACTCTGGTAGGAGGATTGATGAAACAACAAAGTCGGAAGCAGGTAAGGCCATTGCAGATCCTGCACCTGATGCCGACAATGCGGAAGGGAAGTGATCATGCACAAGGTCACAATTTTCGTTAGTTCTGAGTTATATAATTTTTTAGTTTATACCTTGCTATTTTAAGCTTACTTATTTGGACTTGCAGCCTTTCTATTTTCTGGTATTAACCTGAACTTTATCACTTGTTCTCTTTCTACTGTTAACACCCTTTGGAGAATTAGATTAATGCTCATCATGTTTGTCGGGTTTGTGCCCTTAACGAGCAAACTTAGCATGCATTCATTTCAATTCAAATCGCGTTCCTTTTCATCTGGCCTTAATATTTTACAGGGAGCAATAAACTAAAACTAGGGACGAGAATATTTTTTGTAACGAGTTTTTTCTAGATGTATTTGGGTATTAATCTTGATAAAGTATCTGCAAATATTTAGTTGTAGGTAGGCATGAATTCGATATTTGAATTACAAATATAAATTAGGGAACTGAGACAAGTCGTGTCAGAATTTGATTCTGTTGAAGTGTGACGAGCTTTACGTTATTCATGTTCCAATGGTTCGAGTTGGTTTAAAATTATAATTATAATTTTGGTTTTGGTTTGATTTTTCATACAAAAATAAAATTGATATAAAATTAACCATGTAAATTTAATAATTGCGTGTGTGTGTGTGTGTGTATATATATATATATATATATATATATATATATATATATATATATATATATATATATATATATATAATTTTTGACATTACCATTTTAGAGTACTGACCTGGTAATTGTTTAAAATTAATGCCTTAGTTACCTGGTCATCGCACTTACGTCACCATTTAAAGTTTGTGCATTTTTATTATTAACTTCTATTCATGGCAATGGATTAGGAGTGCTTCTACTTAACAGGTTCGTTTTCATAAAAAAAGTCAAAGTACTCTATTTTAAACAAAATGTGTATAGAAAATGAATATTTTGAAATTGAAAAATACAAGACTGGATAAGACTGATATGCGGACGTTCTTATAAGTGGATATTATGTATACAAATATTAGCATATTGCAGAATATTATAAATATTATTTTTCTTTTATCCTACAGGCCACATTTATTTATATTTAGTGATAATTCACTTTAATTTTTATGTATTTTCTTTTACTCAATTGAGTTTAATTAAAAAAATTACTATTTAAACTAATTCAATTTTTATTTTTTTTCTCTGTATTATAAAAGAAAATTGCGTAAAAAGTTATAGAAGTCTACGATGTGATGATGTGTAAAGCATCATTGCCTTAAGAAAGAAGAGATTGTTTATTATGTTCCATTTTGGACGTAACAAAAAATGAAGAACACAGGAACATCATTTGGATAGCTCTGAGCGACATTGCTTTTCTAAAACAAAGAAGAAAGGAAACTTTCCAACGACCAAAGATGGGAAAATGATTCCGAGGGATTGTAAAACTTCTCCTTTAATTCCTCTTCTTTTCTGTTTTATTTTATCGTCTTATATCATTAATTCTCTTTAGTTAATTCAATATACCAATACCCTCCTCCTTTTTTTCCTTCTCAGTCTTAATCTTACTCACCTTTAATCAAAATTTTGACACATTATTTTTTCATTCTAAATATACGTGTTCATCCTCAATTAAGGTTTGTCATCAAAATAGAAACATTCATCTTTCAATCATAATAAGAGAAGAAGAAGGTGAATTGGTAAGAATGAATTTCTTCAAGTTGTAGGCATTTCTTAGTGAGAAAGAAAGATGTTGTATAGTTGCCTTTAACTAATCAAATTATGTCTCCCAATGTGACCAACTTGTGATACCTTTGAGAAACGTAATCATCAAATTGATGTTGAAATAACCTAACCAAGTGCTTTACTCACGTTGTTCCTCAATCTAAATTGGGCCACAAACATACATTGTAGCCCAATTTGTTGGGCCCAGAATTCAAAGTCTTATGGTGCAGCGGGCTTCAATATCTTCTCATCTCACAGAGCAAGAAATATGCAAACTTAATGATTTTATTTCAGCTAAAACATGGAGAATACACGCTTCAATTGCAGCTATTCGTCAGCACCGTTTCAACTTTCAAGATAATCTTCATCGTCATTGTCACTTTCAAAATGTTTAATATTTTCACAATTTGTGATGTAGACACCCACTTTCAAATTTGTATACAATTTTAACTCACACGTGAAACTATATCTCCATAAAAATATTCTTTTTTGGTAACACTTCGTTCCTATTATTCAACCTCCTACCATTAAGATCTTATAATAATGACACTAAGTTATGCATCAAATGGCACTGATTTAATCTTCAGACAACATAATGGTAATTGATTATAAAACAGTAGATTAGTGTTAATGTCAAGAATATACTTTGTGCGAGAACACAATCTTAGAATGCAGACACATCACAGTGTTGACGAATATCCGAACCAAGATAATATTCTCCAAATAATTATTATAATCCGAATTTCCATTTTTTATTCTCTTAATTTACATTTTTTTTATATATATTCCGGTTAAGAACATTGTTAGTATTGTCTTCTTCACTATTTCAGATCACGTTTACAGTTACAATGAGTCAGTTATTAATGTGTGTAACAATCATATCCCAAATTTGTTTCTAATTTATTAATAGTTACAGAGCATAAGCACATAAACAAATTTGTGAAATTTGTGAAAGTCTTAAATAAATTTTATGAGTAATGTAATATAATGTATTATTTTATAGATACATTAACTTTGGCAAATAACAAAGAGGGGTCACCCTCATCGTCAAAAGCCATCTTCACTCCCTCTTTCTCTCTGTGTGTCCGGTTCCGAACTTCTTCTGATTGCTAGAACTACACACTCACACGCACTGTAGAAGAACAAAGAATCGAGAGAGAGAGTGAGAGAGAGAAAGAGAATGGCTCCGAGTGCAAACCACCACCCACATCCAAACGGCGAGCGAAGACAATGGCCACCGGCAGCGGCGGCGGAAGCGGCGCCGACAGTGGCAGCACATTCGTCTTACAACGGGTACCGGCAGTACCACCCCACAACGCCGGCTCGCTCGTCGTCGTCGGCGTCGTTCAAAGGGTGCTGTTGTTGTCTCTTCCTTCTATTCTCGTTTCTGGCGCTGCTGGTGCTAGCGGTGGTGCTGGTGATAATCCTCGCCGTGAAACCGAAGAAGCCGCAGTTCGATCTGGAGCAGGTGGGCGTGCAGTACATGGGCATCACATCCACTCCCCCCTCCACGGCCTCTCTCACCCTCACCATTCGCCTCCTCTTCGCCGCCACCAACCCCAACAAGGTTGGCATCCGATACGGCCAGTCCAGCTTCACCGTCATGTACCGCGGGATCCCCCTCGGCAAAGCCACCGTCCCCGGCTTCTTCCAGCAGCCCCATAGCCACCGCCAGGTCATCGCCACCATCTCCGTCGATCGCGTGAATCTCCTCCAGGCCGACGCCGCCGACTTGATTCGCGACGCCTCCCTCAACGACCGCGTGGACCTCCGCGTCCTGGGCGATGTCTCCGCCAAGATCCGCGTCATGAACTTCGATTCCCCTGGCGTTCAGGTAAATTTGCCTCTTTCCTAATTTAGGTTACCTCACATTTTCACTCTTAAACATGCATCTTCTTCGCAATTTTTCTTTTCTCTTTCTTTTAAATTGGAATTGAAGGTTATGGTTCTTTACTCATCTCTCTGCCATGGCAGAGATTGAGAGAGTGAGTGAGAAATGTTATGGCGGAAGTGGCCGCAACCGCCAATTCCACTACCCTCTGTCCCACTCTACTTTTTCTTTACCTCTTTTTTTTTTTCCTCTCGCTAAAGTGCGCCGCTGAGAACACTACTCTACGGTTACTGTACATAACCTGCGCCGAAAGCTATTTTGTTTTACCTTAATATTAATATTTGAAGACATTGTTATTCAGTTTTTTTGTCTGAATTTTATCTTAGGCTTCTGTTTCTTCATCCCCTTCGTCTCCTCTGTACTTCTTTGACTTGTTTTCTTCATTTTTAGTTATTTTTTTTGCCATATTTTTCTTCTTTTGCATTGCTGGATCACATTCTCTCATTTTTGGATACATCCCCAAGGATGTTCCTTTCCTTTCCACTTTAGTGTTTGGTTTTTCGTTTTTTTTATTCCTTCCCACACAGGCACATTTCCTCTTCTCTTAATTAATTAATGAAATTACGATTCTACTAATATTTCACTCTTAGATTGATTTTAAATATTCTTGTGTTCTACATTTTAAAAGAAAATATTTGTTTTTAAATATAGTAAGCATTTTAATTTAAAAATAACCAGACTTATATTTCTTAAACTTATTTACTAGTAGTCCGTGAAATCGAGTTCGGGGTACCACTTTTTTCTAGCTGTTAAGTGCCTTTTTTTTTCACGCTCTTCTATGCATTTGTCTGAATCGCATGGCCAGACATTCCAATAACTTGAGCGCATCAGTAGAACTTTTCTCACCTTGATTAGTGCAGTTTCTCTGTTTTATGGGCATAACAATGGTGAAATCCTTAATTTCGAGGAATCGGAAAATTTTTAAATGTACCAGGACTATGATGGGAAATTAGGAATATAAAAACTGTGGAATTGGGGGTTTAGTTTAGACTCGAAGAAGGAAGGATTAGAAAATGCAAAGAAAATGGTAAAATTTGAAGGCCCCACAAGTGTTGAATCGGGTCGCTGGATTCGTAGTCCAGGCTACCAACTACTACACGACGACGGTATCAACACCAACCGAAGCTCAATAATGTTCATTATGGTGTTTGTCCTCAGTACCCTTTTTCTCTCCCAAAAAAATTCGCCATTTTTTTTTTCTCGAAAAAGAAAACTTAATGGGGTGGACTACTTTTTCTTTGGGTTCCTCTCACCTTGGGTGATGCAATTAGATGTCAGATTAACTAACTGTGCATGTTGTGTCATGCTCTGTTTCCACTTTACAATTTAAAGTTAGAATAGACCAAAAACCAAGCTTACAAATGTGAAATGTCAAACGCTACTTTAATTTTCTTTCAAGCCCAAGAAAAGTCTTCACCATGTGACTATCCTGTTCCTGCGGTGCGGCACATGGGGTCTTCTTCTTCTGTGTTCACATTCTGATTTTACTGCTGTTAGAGTAATACATTTTTCATTAACCTCTTTTACCTTTACTCTTACTCATATATTAACGACAAGAACTGAATTACACAGGTTTCGGTGGATTGTGCTATTGTGATCAGTCCAAGAAAGCAATCTCTGTCTTACAAGCAGTGTGGATTCGATGGATTGACTGTTTGATGATATCACTGTTGTTGGCAGTGTCAATATCCTTATCTTCCTCGCAATTTCTCACCCGATCCTCGTTTCTTCGAGTAATTTAAGGACGAAACGAGGAGAGAAAATTTGGGTAGGGTGTTAGAGGGACTTTGAAATGGTTATTGGAGGGAACAGGTTTTGGAAAATATATGAAACCAGAGGGCATTTAACATTTTTCTGAGAATTTTGCAGAATTCTTTTGAATAGGTTACTTCACTTAGAAGACAAAAATCTGCGGAACAACGTGTAAACTGTAAAGTAGATCAAATGAGTGGGTGAGGGTATCGTTCCTTGCTGATGAGCTTTTGTTAATTTCCTCCTCCTCTCTCCACTTTTCAACCTTTTTCGCTCTCAGCTTTTCTTTTTTTGCTTTTGGAAAGTGCATCACAACAAGTTTTGCTCATTTGATTAATATTCAAATTCCATGTAAGAAGAAGACCTGTTTATATGGCAATTGTTTTTAATCATTTGGGGTCGAAAATTTAAAGTGAACACCAAGAGCCTTATTGAGGAAACAAAACAATTTTCGTGATGTTTTCTATTCGCGGATTTTAGGGTACTATCACAATGCGTCAACCTATAAAGCTACTTCTATTTTCGCTAATTTGATTACCACTTCAATTATTGTAATTATGACATACTTCATAAAAATAGGTATGTGCATCACTGGCGATTGCTATATCCAAACTTATTTCACTTAACTTACTCTTGCCATCTAGAATATTCCACCGCTATTGAAAAAGTAATGCTGTCCATTTCATGAGTTAATCGATTTCATAGGTTGATTACCTTATTTCATCGATTGAGTTCAAAACATTCACTATAAAAGGCTTTAAAATAAATAATAAATAAAGTGTTTAGTTAAATTAAAGTTCTTGCATTTATAGTTACATTTATCTCTATACCTATTAATGTTTTATATTAATGTATATATGCCAAATATTCGTTTTTATATATCTCATTTCTTGTAATAAATTACTGCTACAATAATTTGTAAATAAAATATAACTGAAAACATATTAACAACGTCAATAGTTTTCAAATTATAAAATAAATATAGAAGGAAAGTAATATTTATATAGATGATTAATAATTTTTCTTACAATTATTCGGTAATGTTAGCCCAACTACAAGACCACCATACGGCAACGTAACCCCAGTTAGGGTCTTTCTTCTTACACCTCCAAGTATTTTTTCTGCACCTCCAAAATTTCTTTAAATTCTCAAAATATCCTTTGACCATTTAAGAAAACTCACGGACATCACACCCCAAAAATACTTCTGGATGTCGACTTTTGAAAGTCAAAATATATCATCGGAAGTCAACTTCCGTAAGTCAAAATATATCACCGGAAATTGACTTCTGAAAGTCAAAACATATCACCGGAAGTCAACTTTCGGAAGTCAAAAATCATTACCAGAAGTCGACTTTCGGAAATAAAAAAACATTACCGGAAGTCAACTTCCGGAGATAAAAAAATTAAGTCAATTTTAAATATTTTTAATTCTTTTTAAAATTTATATTTTCTAACTTTTATTTTATTTTATTTTTTAAAACACATATTAAAAATTATAAAACATAATTTTAAAAAAAAATTACTTAAAAAATAAAAAAGTAAGTAATAAAAATACTAAATAAAAAATTGAAAAATAATTTAAATTAAAATAATAAAACTTTAAAGTTAAATATATATATATATATATATATATATATATATATATATATATATATATATATCTATATATATATATATATATATATTTGTTTGTTTTGAGTTAAAGTTTTACTATTTTAATTTAAATTATTTTTTAATTTTATTTTTAATTTTATTGATATTATTGTAATTATTTTATTTATATATTTCATATGCATAGTATTTTATATTTTATTTGAATTTTTTAATTTTGTTTAAAATTTAAATATTTAATTTTAATCAAAATTTTAAAATTGTTTCAATTATATATTTTTTTATGTTTTTAAATTTAAATTTATTTTTATATAATTTATTAAAAATTTAATTAAAATAAAAAAGAATTAAAAAAATCATATTTAAAATAACATATATAAATAATGAAATTAAAAATTAAAAAAAAAAAATATATATATATATATATATATATATATATATATATATATATATATATATATATATATATATATATATATATATATATATATATATGTATGTATTCTTTTTTATCTTTTTTTTTCAATTTAAAGTTTTATTATTTTAAAATGAATTTAAATATTAAATAAAATTAAATGAAGCAAAATAATTTTTTTGTTTTTTTATTTAAAGTTTAATATTATTTTAATTTTAATTATTTTTATATTTATATTTATATTTATTTTTCAGTATATTAAATAAAAATAAAATTATATATATATATATATATATAGATATTAATATTTTAAAAAAAAATATATCAAGAAATATGAAAACATAAAAAATAAATAAAATAATAAACTAAAAAAATCATTAAAAGTTAAAAAATATAAATTTTAAAAAGAATTAAAAATATTTAAAATAAAATTTGTTTTTTGACTTACAGAAGTCGGAGAATGTTTATTGACTTCCGGAAGTCGACTTCCGAGAATATTTTTTTACTTTCGGAAGTTGACTTTCGGTGATAATTTTTGACTTCCGGAAGTTGACTTCCGGTGATACATTTTGACTTCTTGAAGTGACTTCCGGTAATATATTTTGATTTCCGAAAATCGACTTCCGGTAATATATTTTGATTTTCGGAAGTCGACATAATTTTGGGGGTGTGGTGTTTCCTGGTTTCCTTAAATAGTCAAAAGATTTTTTGGGAATTTAAAGAAATTTTTGAGTGTAGAAGAAATTTTGGAGGTGCAGGAATAAAGACCCCCCAGTCACCCAATATATTTTTTTAATATTGGGCCTTATGGGCCTTACTTACAGGCACCCAATACTTCGTTGGGCTGGAAGAGCGCACACCTTTTGGTACTGTCACGGATAGAAATGCAAAAACCACGTCGTTACCGTAGCGTTTATATACGTTTCCGCCGGAGAATCAGAAGCTGGTTTGAGCTTTTCAATCGCATCGAATTGAGGTATGGCTCCGCTAATGCCGTGTTTGGTAGCGTAAGAGAATTATTAACTGACCATTTTATTTGAATTTCGTGGTTAGCGTTAATTAGTTTGAGTTTTCTGGGTTTTGCTGTTATAGGGATTTGATCGGAGAGTGATGGATTTCTCTTTACGTTGGATTCGAAGTCGTACGACAAAGTTGCGGATGTATGCGATAACCTAATGCTTCAGGTAGCTGTCTATCTGATTCTTGCTCCTTTTCCTCTTTCATTAGCGTTTGTGGCTTACTTCAAATTCATGAATCCTCACTCAGGTTGCAGTTGATGGCATTGCTTACAAGGACGATTGGCCCTACACCATTCACCTCCTCGCTCACTATTATGTTCACGACATGTATCTATCTTTTAGTTCTCTTCTTGTTTTCGCTCTTTACATTCTTGTATATCTGAACGAAATGGCTATTACTTTACTCACTTTGTCACTTCGAATATCTTCTAAACAATCCAACTGTATATATGTAAATTCTGTTGTGTTTCTGAGTCGAAAGCTGTTATCCTAGATCATAGCTTCATAAAAAATGTTGTCCTCACTTTTTTTATCCCGTTTCATGTTACTTGTGGTTGAATGTTAATTATAGACTATGTGTTATACTTTCTGGGTCGGGAAATTGGTGAAGCGTGCGTGTGTGGATCAATTAATTTGTTTAAATGGTTTTATGTAACAGTATGCAGTGTTATTCTTCACGTAATAATGGATGAAAGCAATGGCACCGTATAATTAGTTTGGCGAGAACAAAATGTATTATATTTTAAACCTCAAAATTAAAAATGTTTTGGTTGGACTTTCCTTACACATATAACTGGAAAATATGTTGACGAATGCTGTAATTTCTTGGTCTAACATGTACTGAAGATAGAGGATGTATGGATATTGCATAAAAGTAGTGAAGTAGTAATGTACTGTTTGATAAAATATGCTTGTTTTATATTGCTTTCCGAATAGCTTTGTGCACCTATATCTGGTGTTTAGTACGATGAAAATGTTAACACCAATAAACTTTTCCAGAACTTTACACAGAGGAGATGTTTCAGCTGCTTCTCTCTGCTTATTCAACAATAAGCAAGCATTAAAGACATTGCTTTATTTATGGGAATGAATGAGGATGGTGCTACAAATTGTAAGTAATTTTCACTATCCTAGAAGCTTTTGAAATTGGATATTGATTATATTTTGTAATTGGATTGGACTGTCTGCACCCTCTCTTTCTTATCATTATTGACATGCTTGGTTGTATAATTTAGATGTACTACAGCAAGACTGGACTGTCGACCCTGCCTCTCTGATGCTTATTGTAAAAGAAGCAACCTCAAGTGACCGAGCAGAAACTTTGATCATAGTAAATTGCAGCGATTGAAAGAATGTGTCTTCCATCTTGAGCATTGAAGCTCTTAGTTACGAAGAATTAGATGTTTAGTTTTATACGAAATTCTTTTCAAATTGATCAATCAAACATTCTATGTTCTTTATAGTGAATGTATATTGTTGATAATTTTGTAGCCAACCTGTATGCGTTTGAACTTTAGCACCGATTGGTGAAATTCACGTTTCACTTGATAGCTATTCGACAATTATCTATCAGTCTCTCTTATGCGATAGTGGAACGGTTTAAACTTTGCATATTAAACTTGTTAATGCCCGTCTGTATATTTCGACTATAATGAATATTTTTATATTTGTCTTAATCTATTGTTTGTACGACACCGTACGAATTAGATTGTTTATATTCCTAACGTACCGCCACTGCTACCGCTTGATGTGGGGGGTTTTGTTGTGGTACATTCAGTGTGCGATAAACCACAAGATATAATTCATTATAGTTAAAATAGATTGCGTGAAATAAATTTGATCTTTTGACACATAAGTTAAAAAGTAGTTATATTAGGACTATCTATTTTGTTTAGATTATCTGAAATGACTAGTTTTTATATACAGAAGTCATAAAATAATTTAAAATAGTTAATTTTAATGAATTGTTAGAAGATAAAATAGAAAAATAAACCTAGAATTTATCATGTTTCTGAATTGTTTGTCATAATAATCTTTTTTTTCTTGCTAGTATGATAATTTTGGAATATAATTTAAATTACTGAAGTCAATTATTTATTAACCCAGATTGGATTATAATTTTAGAAAGTAATCTCATACCTTTATTACTAAATTATAGTTGGATTTTGGATTCTATTGTGGCAATGTAAATGGAAGCTGCCTTAATCCATTATCAACTCGACTATGTAAATGCAGTAACACCTAGGAACATGCGACGTTGTGGGTTTCTTCAATTGTAAGTTATTCATCTTCGATGCATACTATTGTTTTAACCTTGTTGAACTTCTAAAAGCGTAATCTGAAAAAAATTCTTGAATAAAATCCCATTCACACATGACTAACCACGCTAATATATACATACTATTCAATCTTCTGAACATTGCAGTGCTCATGTCTCAATTGATCTTGTGGAATTATACAAATCTTGAATGTAGCGGTACCTGTTGTTTCTTCTCCTTAAGCTTTCATCTTCTTCTATTTCTGCCAACACATCTTCTACTGCATCACTAATATCGTTATCGTTCCTCTTTCTCCATTTCCATTCCACGCTTTCGCCGCTGTTCAAGCTACCTGTGATGCCATTGCTAGAATCTGTGATGCTGTTGCTAAGTTGTACGAGCTGCCTCGCCATCTCAATCTCCGTTTGCGTGAACATACCAGGTTTTTTTCGTTTCGCACAACTCTTCCCCTTTTCGCATGCCATTGAGATTGAGTAAAAACGCTGAAACAAAACACAACCCAGAAATCGTTTTATAGGCTCTTTTAAAACTATTGTTTATCGCTTACTAAATATACATACGTGTTACCTTTGTCTTTTTCCCTCTTTAATCTTTTCGTTAGTTTTTTCCTTTTTCTTTTCTTCTATATTTTATTGTGATCTTTATTACCATTCAATTAATGTCACCATCATGCTTCTTTCTTTCTTCCTTTTCTTGGTGCCACTGTCATCATTTCATCATCATGCTTTCTATGTTTAAACCACACGTTTGCGCGTTGGGTTGTAAACATGCTTCTGCAAGTTACTTATCCACTCCTTCATTCATAAGGATTTTGATTTATTCTGTTCCTTCCTCATAAAGGAGACCGACTTAATACCCTAACTCTAACATAAACGATTTCTGTTTTCAACCAATAATAGAAAAAAGTTAATAATAACTGCTTCTTTTGTTTTCTGTTTTAAATGATTTCTTCTTTATGGAATTTGTTGTCTTCAACACGTAGTGGTGAATCGATCTCTTTGTATATTTTGAATGACAACAAACTCGAGAAATAAATACTTTTCTTTATTTGGTTTGAAAGGAAAATGAAAAATATAACGCTATAAATTAAATAATTTTAATATTACTTTACTATAACAGTAGCACGTGGATACGTTTCTTATTTGACAAACTTTTCTATTCTCTTAGAAAATAAAAGTTTTACGTGCATTCCACGTACCATTCTTCTAACGAAGAAACAAAAATTATAGCATGATTCTCTGAGGAAGAATTCAGAATGTTGACCATCCATTCAACTTATTCAATACACAATACATTCCTAACCTAACAAATTCTTCCATTGGTCAAAGTCAGCAGGTTTCACTCTTCAATCTCTATTACATGATGAAACCAAAATCTGATATTCAAGAAAGCTCCTTTTGTAAAATGAAATTACAAAATATTGCCATTACTATCATCTTTGTAAACAATTTTGTCTCAATATTACACTTTCAAGATTCCTTTTTGATGGTATCATAGTTATTATAGTATAATAAATTTCATGTATTTGTTATGATTTTTTCATAGCAGTAAGATTCTTGTTCATTAATTAATTGTCATTTCAACATCTAATTAATTATTGATGGAGAATTGGCAAAAATGAGGGAGCAAGCAAGTGTAAGCAACAACAACAAATCACTTTTTTTGTTTAGTTGTAGAGATATACACTGAAATTTCTAAAACTCCAAAAGGCCAAAGAAACAAAAAGGAAACTTAATTTGCATTCGGTGGCAGTGAGAGTGTCACTCAAATTGAAATGCACGATTCATGCTGAATGGCACTGCATGTCAGATTCTTCCAATCCTCCAACGGGATTCAGACACTTTCTCATTCTTTCTAATGCTTCAGGCGCCGGAGCTGAAGCCAAAGCGTCGGAATATCCCTCCGGTGGCTGTGATATTGCTGAACCAGGATATCTGGGAGGCAAACCTGCCGGAGGATAACCTTTCCACTCAGGTTCCTCTTCTGAAGAACCAACCGGCGAAGTAGCCGATGCCGGAGCGTCAACCGGAGAAACGCGCAACGGAGCGAAATTCGGTACTGGAGCAAGAACTGGTTGGTTCGCCGGCGATTTAGGACTGCTTCTTGAACGAATCGGAGGAGCCAACTCCGCCGGCGAAGGCGAAGGAGAAGGCGAAGGATAATCGTTGGATCGGGGACTGAGAATTCCCGCGAGGCCGTGAACGGCGAAGTAGTGGCCGTAATAGAGGCCGGGGAAAGCAACGTCGACGCCGCCGACGGCGATGGCGGAGGAATTGGGGCGCGTAAGTTGGAGAAAGCGCTGAGGGAGGAGCGTGGGAAGCGTGTAACCGTCGGGGAGGAGGCGGAGGTGGGCGAGGGATAGGCGGCGAGGGACGACGTGGAAACGGAGCGTATCGGTGTAAGAGGAGGCGGTCTGAGTCATGTCGAGGGCGAAGAGGGAAGCGTCGGTGGGAGCGAAGAAGGTGAAGGCGCGTGAGGTGGCTTTGTTGTCGTTCTGATGAAAGAGAATGTCCATTTGAAGATCAGAGGTGACGATTGCGTTGCAGAAGAGGTCGTACCCTCTGGCCCGTACGGTGCTCAGCATGGAATCAAACTCTCTTGTGGGTCTGCACATCACACTAACGGCCTTCAGCAATATCGCTACTACGATGCACCTCACCCACACTCCACCAAAACTCCTCCACATTTTCAAGATCAGGTTTCTTCTTTTCGCGCCTTTTTTCTTTCAAAATATTAGTTCTACCGTTATCTTCATACTTTAGTCTTTTATTGCCAATTTCCCACCCTCCTTCTTCCCCTTTTCTTTCTGGACCTTCTTTCATGGGCTTTTTAACACTGGGCCTTCTTGTACTTCAATTCCCCTTTTTAAATAAATTACAGCCCGCTTCTTCCTGCACCCTTCATATGTTTCTTCCTGCACACCTATCTAAAAAAACATCACATTTTTTATTTTCTTAAAATAAAATAAAAAACAACTTAACGTATTTAAACTTAATATGGTTAAAACTAAGTAACAGTTAACAAACATAAACGAGTATATTGTTCAAAATTTATTTTACAATTTAATTATATTATACTTAAAAGATATTTATATCTATGATAATAAATTTGTATTGCAGTTTTTAATTATAACATTATATAATTTATTTATAAATACACAATATTAAAATTATGAATAGGACAACAATTATAAAAAATTTCATAATACCATATTGCGGTTAGTTCTCCTTTAAACATCTCATAGAGGTTCTTGTAATCTCAAACGAAAATGATTACGAGACAGATTATTATAGTCTACTTGCTTGTCAAGCTGAAATTATCGTGTCGTTTAAAAAGAATTAAAAAAACTTTTGAACTAATCCATATATTTAATTTATTATTTAACTTGTTTTATCACATAAGAATTTGAACAATGTATAAACTCATTTTTATCGGATATTTTTTACTCTTGTATTAATTAACCAAAGAGAAACTATATTCATATAAACATTTTCCGTAAGTACTTCTTTAATGAGGTTGTTTTAGTACAGTTATTTAACTAAGTGTTTGGTTTAAAAGTTTATTTATAGAAACAAATTTTTGTCAATGTAATTTACTTGTTAAGTAAGGACAACTCATTTGATAATATTTTTCGCTATCTTTCATTACTTTTTCTTTTAAAAAAAACTTTTATTAAAATCCTTTTACAAATTGTCATTCAAATATTTACTTTTTTTGGCTAGATAAGAACTGCAGAAACCATTCACTTTACGAATGATAATCATCAATTGTTTGCTACCTCGTAAGTGTAATAGGTAAGGATGATTTGACACAAAACTCATTTAATTTCTAAAAATAATAAATTATTTTTCCTATAGTGAGGTGAAGTATCATCCTTCCACCATATGTCAAGAAACTAACTTGCCTTTTATATGTTCCGGTTTGATTATGTCACACCAACTTGTTCTTTTTTAAGTGCAAAAAGTTGTATAATTAATTTATTTTAACATTATAATTGACCCAAATATAAATTATTAACTTGGTTAATAAATTACTAATATTATGAACCCATTTTTATTTTCTTATAGTATCTCTATCAAGATAACAATTTTTACACGTAGTTTGAACAATATTCTAAATTAAATCATTAACTTCAATAAATTATTTATACACATTAAACACAAAATTAGGTGGGGAATCCGGTGGTAAGGAGTGTGTTAACTGATTTTTTTCTTTATTATTACATTTTTATGTTGATAATAATTTTCAATCATACCTTTCAACAGTTATAATTTTATGCATATACATGATGTGATACTGGGAAATGTTTTATAATAGTGGTTTATGTAAACCCATACACGCACAAGTTTTGCACAACCGACAAATAAATATTAAAACTTTTGAATACGTGTTACACTGACAAATGTTCTATAATACATAGACACGAGTTTATAAAAATTAAAACGTGTTAGACTTACGTATCTCTTTTATAATGCAGGTGCTGTTCCCATTCACCAGTTCATGAAATTAGGTATATTTTGTAACTCAAACTAACATCTTTTTGACATAAAGTTAATTGCGTATTAGATTAAGATATAAGACTATCTTATTTCCATTCTAATCATAGATCTCATTTAATTAAATTTTGGTTAGTCTCAATCTAATTTTTATTTATATGAGAATATAAACAAGTTTTTTAAGATTTTGAGAGTTTGTTCTGAGATTTTTTCTTTTCATATTATAATCTCGCCTTAACATGAAATTTTGTAAAATTGAAATCCTACACCTAAAATATTTCAAGTGAATATCTTAAACATATTATTTTTAATATTTAATATGAAAGAAATCTCAGCGTGACTAAAATACTTCGCACTTTTTCCTTCTTTTTACCAATACAGAAAACATTTTTCTTATTGTTGGATATGTCAGGCTTATATGTTAGATTTGTAAAACCCAAAACTTATCTGTTAGGAAATTTTTATCTCTTTTGATCAGCCATCACATTAAAGCAATTTAACAATTATCAATATTATTATTATTATTATTATTATATAAACTCATTTTTTAAACAAAAAAATCATACAGTTCCACGCAATTTCAGACTTCTTACCAGAATTATCATTGATCAATAAGCGAATGGTCAATGCAATTTAAAATATGAAAATTCTGGATAAAATGATTTGTTTCACGTGATCATTATCAAACAGATTGAAGACTAACTTACTTCATGTAATTTTTATTGTATAAAAATAATTAAAAATATTATTTATTATTTATTATATCAAATTACATAAAATTAAATATTTTAAATATTTAGAAATCAATTTTGTATAGAAGGTGAGTGATTATTATAATTTTTAATTCTATTTTCACTACCCATTAGTTTTTTCAATCACGTTTCAATTTTTTGTTAGCTATATATGATGCGGTCATTTACTATCTAAAGTTTAATCACCTCACTACAGTTCTTTGTAAGAGATCCAAAAGAAAGAAGGGCAAATTTAAAATTTTTTATTCAGCTTTTGGCAGTTACCGGTAATGAAAACGCGTTTAGATTTTCATGCACGTTCAATCCACTTTTCATGAATAATCATGTTTTGTTTTTGCTTTTGTTGAGTGTGACATGTTGCTACTAATTTATTGCATTCTTGTAAAAAAAGAATAGTAGAATATTAATTGGTTTCTGCCGACTCTATTTTCCACCAATCATTTATTTACTTCTTAAATCTCCTAACATTTCACAAATCAATTACTTAATCCCACACGAATCTTTTGTGCTGTCCATGATCCATCTTTTCTTCAAAACCATTTTCTTAACACAAACTTCATTCTTCTACCAATCCTACCAAATCTACCAAACACTGTCTTTCCACTATTAACACTTCCACCAACCACTCCATTTTTTTCTCGATCCACCGAATTATACTTCCAATATTAAAAATCCATTATTTTGTTGCATATACAAAATATATTGCAATTACAAACATACAAGTATATTAAATATTACAAAATTTGATGAATTTTGAAATCCTGCGGGGCAAAAGTGGAAATTAGAGAGTAACATTAATGGCTAGTTTGTGATGGAATTTATGAATAGTGTTTGTTACGTAGGAATCAGAAGGTGTTAAAAGTTGTAGCAGGGTTTAGGCTTAAAACAATTTTGTTGTGATGTGTTGGGAGAAGTGAGGAGAGTTTGGTGATGATTATTTATTTATTCCCTATTCTATTCCCTATTATTCTCTATTCTCTGTTCTCTATAATAATAACTAACACCAAACGCAGAAATCGGAAGACGACATGGCATCGTCGAAGGTGGTGGTGACGACGAATCCCGATGTGGCGGCGCAGAGTTCGATTTCGAGCCAGGTATGGGACGAGGTGGTCGGCGGCGCTGAGTCTCAGGACATGGCAATCAGCCTCCACGATTTGTTGTTGACCTCCGTTGCCAGAAACGACGCCGTTCCGCCCTCTCATGGGGGAAGGGGAAAGAGAAAGGCCGTGGAGGAAGCCGTCGTGGATAGGGCTACTCTTCAGAAACAGAGAAGGATGATCAAAAACAGAGAATCTGCCGCTAGGTCCAGGGAACGCAAACAGGTTCTCTTTTTTTTTTTCAATTTTTTTTTTATTTGAAACTTGTTCGGCAAGTGTGAGTTTGTGATGATGATGATGATGATGTATGTTGTTTCCAGGCTTATACAGTTGAGTTAGAGTCTTTGGTTACACTTCTCGAGGAAGAGAATGCTCGATTGTTAAAGGAAGAGGTTTGTTTCATCACACCTCATCTTTTTTATTAATTTATTATTATTATTGTTATGAGGAGTTTCCCCTCTCTCTCTTTTTCTTTTTCCGAATCCAGAGTACTATGTATAAAGTTATTAACATTGTCCAAATTCACTCCGAGTTCTATTCTGTCTTTTCTATGATTCAAGTGTGAACTTCAAACCTTAACTGGTAAAGAAAAATCGTTTTGTTCGGGTCGCATCTTCTGTGAAAATCTGCCTTTTCTTGGTCGATTCTTTCTGGAGATTTTCGTGTTCTTTTGGTTAACATACGATTCGTGAGTTTATGAAATATTGGGTATTGTTGTATGCAGGCTGAAAGGAGAAAGCAGAGGTTCAATCAGGTATGTACAGTATCCACTTCCCTTCTGCTTCAACCTGGGTGATGATGTAACTGGACTGGCGTAATTCTTGAATGCCTCAAGAAAACAAGTCAACTTTCATTTATTTGCTTTTATAACTATGAATTGAATGCTGAATTCGAACAACAGCAGTTCATGGGGTGAGTCAGCCTAGGAAGGAAGTGTAATAATAATGTTCACAGAGAAGTCAATTAATGTTCACATTTTAACTGCCTTTCAAACATGTGGGTTAGGTTTGATCAGCTGCACCATACAATTGCTGTAGCAATGTGAAGGACACAATCCACCTACCCATATAATTGCAGTGGTTAAATTAGGTTAGGTCTAATCTCAATTTCTGCTTTCTTTTGGGATCTTTCAAGAACTACCTTTGGCTCATTCACTCAGATCATATAGTCTTTTGCCCATTAAATTGTCTTGCCTACCATTCTTGATGGACTATTGAATCTCACTGAATTACTCTCAAATGTGCCATGTGTCCACTTATCCTTGGAATTTGGTGGAAAGATATTCTTGGAACTCTAAACCTGCTACATACAGTGCATCACTTTCAATACCTAAATTTACATCTCTTGGTTAAGTATGAATCGGAGATCAGGAGTAATATTTTTGTTTCTAGAGTTTAGAGAGTGAAGTGAACTTCATAGTTAACTTTTAAGTGGTTGTTGCATGTCTGTTAATGTGATTCAGTGTCCTTTTACTCTTTTTGGTGCAGCTGATGGAGTGCCTTATTCCAGTTGAGGAGAAGAGTAAACCAAGACGAATGCTTCGGCGAGTGAATTCAGCACAGTGGTGATGTAATATGCTGCTAGTCCTCACGGACTAGTTTTGAAGTCCTAGTGTAGATACCAAACAAATGATGCATGATAGTGTTGAAGGGTAAATATGAAACAGAGAGGAAAAGATTTGAAAGCTTAATTTATACACACATAGCTTTGCTGATTATTTTGCAGGATCATTCCAAGTTACATTGCTGCATAGAGAAAATGGACTAATTTGATTGAAGCTGAAGCTTATTACCGGTTCACTATTGATGGATATTGAAGCTGAAGCTGAAGCTAAGTAATGTTTTAATATATTTGGGGGAAGGGAGTTGAAATTAGAATGTATGAGTAATGTTAATTAGATCGTCTGTTTTTTCATGTTTTAGGGAGGATACACTGATAAACATGGACTATGTTGTAATAGTATTCTAACTTTCATTTATAATTTTTACTGCAAAATGCCTATCTAGTCTGCAATTTATTTCTTCAAAATGTAAATATCATACTTTTCAAATCATATTAAACATTTAAACAATGGCTGAAATTGGTTTATATTTAAATATATGAAACATTTATTACTTTTTTTTTCTTTGTTTGTATTTGAGTTAGGAGAAAATATTATGTTGTTATATATTGGCAAGTTACTTAACCACTATATCAAAACTTAATATATGCTTTAAATTAAAAATGTAATAAAAATATTAGTAAATTACATTAATCACTCATGAGACTTGTGAAGTACACAACTTTTTTTCTATCCTTAATCTTCCCTTCCTCGAGCACTTGAAACATTACATTCACACTTTTTTTTGCATCATACTAATCCCTTGATTTTTGAATTTAATTATCGTGTGTATCCTTTACAGGAGTTACTGTAAATATAAATAAAATAGACATGTTGTGTAATATCATGAACTCAAACAATGATCATCATAATTTTCTTCAAAAATATTGTAACTATAAAAAGTGAAATTGAATACATTTAGAAAGAATAAAATATAATATGAAGTATGTATTTACTGTTAATAATAAATATTTTATTATACTGGTTGTAAATAAATTAAAGAGATTAAATTTAAAATTAAAGAAAACTATGGTTTTCAATCAAATTATATCCTCTCTCTATATTTATTAATTTATTAATTGATACTAAATGAAACATTAAAAATAATATTAATTAATAAGATATTGTAGTTTTAAAATTCGGTCTAAAATCTAAAAGATACAAATAAAATACTTAATACAAGAAATTTTATGTACCTTGGTAACTTATAAGGAAAAGAAATTTCTTAAAATATTTAAAAAATGTCTCTGGTTCAAATACTCATTTCACGTGCTTCATGTAATATCTCAAATATTCATTTGATCAAGGGCAGTGTAAAAAGTATTTCAAAGTTAACATTGAGACTATAAAATACACCTTAAGACTATAAATATTTAGTTTTAAATGACTACCGTAATATAAAAGTAAATGAGACAAAAATGAAATGTGTGAACAAAAATGTTGAAAATGTGATAAAAAAATAGAAATGAAAAACTTAATTGAAAATTTAAAAATAATCAAAATAAATAGTTCAAATGTACATTTATAATGTCAACGAATTCTTTAAGTATAATTGTTAAGTTTAACAAATCAAAATTAACATTAAAAATATATTGAGATTTATTTTTCACTTTTGAAGATATTTATATAACTTTTCAACTTGTTGACATTATTAGATTAACTTAATTTGAAACTTTGAAAGGACAAATTGACTTTTTCACCCTTTCTTGTTTGAGTAAGAAAATTATGCATGAAAATAGAGTGGACATATTATATAGGATTATAATACTTTTTATTATTTTTTTTTTCAAAACATATCAAACATTTTTCTTTTCTTCTTAAGTTACATCAAATTTTTTTACATCCATTAATATACTACCACGTGTGAATTATAAAAATTTGGCCGACAAAACTTTATCAAAACATATATATTTTTTTCTATTATATAAGGGTGTAATGTAAGTAACCTAAGCATGAGAGAGTTGGAATGAAGGAAGAAGAAGGTAAGAAGAAAATGAGTGAAGAGATAAAGTTTGAGGTGGAGCAGAGAAGATACATAAAACCCTCCATAGCCACACCACCACACCTCCAAATCTTCAAACTCTCTTTACTTGACCAGCTTTTCCCAAACATCCATGGCAACATCACTTTCTTCTTCCCTCACACACTTCCACACTTCTCCACCAAATCCCAACTCCTTCAAACCTCACTCTCTCACACCTTGACCCGCTTCTACCCTCTCGCCGGAAACCTCCATAGCGCCACCACCCTCCACTGCAACGACGTCGGTGCCCTCTTCATCCAATCCCACACCAATACCTCTCTCTCCGACATCCTCAAAGCCCCAAACTTCCACACCCTCCAATGTCTCCTCCCCTCCACCGATAACCAAACTTCAACAAACGCCGCCATGCTCCTCCTCGTACGCTTCACCTCCTTTCGCTGCGGCGGCACCGCCGTAACCATTTCTCTCTCCCACAAAATCGCCGACATAGCAGCCGTCATCGCACTCCTCAAAACCTGGACCGCCGCGTGCGCCGGAGAAACCCCTACGAGAGACCCCGAACTCGCCGCCGGCGCAGCGCTCTTTCCTCCGAGAGAGCTTCCCGCTCCTGCAGTGACCGCGTCCATTAACACCGCCTCGTCGGAGAACTTCACGTCGAGGAGGTTCGTTTTCGAAGCGTCGAAGGTGAAAGCGCTGAAGAAGAGAATAGGAGAAGGTTGCGCGTTTGAACCTTCGAGGGTGGAGGTGGTGCTTGCACTGATATGGAAATGCGCCCTCTCGGCTTCTCGCTCGGAAACGGCGCCGTTCAAGCGTTCGGTTTTGTTCCAAGCGGTGAACCTCCGTCCCCGGATGGAGCCGGCGGTGGCGGACGGCGCCTTGGGGAACTTTGTGTGGCCATTCGCGGTGACGGTGGAGGAGGAGGCGCAGTTGGAGTTGCAGGTGATGGTGAAGAGGATGAGGGAGAGTATGAGGGAGTTTGTGGAAAGTAAGGCAGAGAAGTTGAAAGAAGATGGTGGTTTTGGAGTGGTTATGGAGAGTTTGAAGGAAAGAGGTGAAGTTATGAAGAAGAATAGTGTTGTTTATAAGTGTTCGAGTTGGTGCAGGTTTCCACTGGGTGAGGTTGACTTTGGTTGGGGCGAAGCAGTGTGGGCTTGCAGTGTGAATAAGATGGTTAGTAACACCATCGCTCTGATGGATACCAGAGACGGTGGAGTTGAAGCTTTCGTCACCCTCGATCACCACCACATGCTTCTCTTTCAACAACATCACCATCTTTTACACTATGCTTTGCTTAATCCCTCTGTTATTCTCTGAATCTTCTCAATCAGTATAGACTATGTCTCAATTCAACATCAAATCACAACCTTATATTACGTAATAATTGAAAAAAAAGTTATTTTACTCCGTTTTGATAATTTTTATAAAGGTAAAATAGTTTTTTTAAAAGAAAAAAAAGTAAATAGATACGTAAAATAATATCAAATAGTAATAAAAAATAATAATATTAAAATATCAGTGTCTGGTAATAAAACTTTGATAGTTGAATGAATCCACACAAGAAAACACCATCCACCAACGTGATGAGAATAGTGAGAAAGTTGAAGTTTTTTTTTTTGTATTTTGGGGTTTCTTTATCATAAATTTGTAAAATAGAATCGTTGAAAATTTTTTTCTGTCCTTTTCTGTACTGTCGTTCTTCTTAATCGAAAAAGAATAAAGGAAAAAAAAAACACAGAGAATTTAACGTGGTTCGACGTATAAGTATGTCTACGTTCACAATTACACTGGAAGTATGTTTATTTCTAGTATATCTCAAAGCTTTACATAAGGTCTCTTATATAGTAAAATAAAAAATCACATCTCACAAATTACAATTCTAAGCAATATGAGACTAAATCAAGCACCATAATACTAACAGATTACTTTATCTTTAATATCGTTGTCCATCCTGATGACTTAATCCTGTTTAAAAAAAAAAATCTACAGACTTCTTTGCAATTTCGAGATGAAATCGAACCCAAATACACAAAGAAGCCGAAAGTTGAATTAGTTTTTGTTTTCAACTAAACGATGAAAAAAAAATTGGCCGGAACGATAAGCAATATACAATTTTTCATTACTGTAAGTTCCACTGTATATTATTAAAATGATTTAGGTAGGAAAACAAAAAATTTCTCACCAGGAATTGACTTAAAGCTCAACTACTCTTATCTTCGATCCTTACCAAACATCACTAAATAACATATATAAAATAGATCACGGTATTTAAATAAATAAACTAATTGTAACATAAACTAAATAATTTTTGTATAGACACTCTTTACGGTTGAATAAAAGTTATTTAAAACAATGTAAATTTCGTAATCATTTTCAATATTTAAGAAAATAGTATCTAATAAAACAATATACGCATAAAAACATATTTTGAAAAAATAATTAACTTTTAGTTTTTTTCATAAATTTGTACATTTGCCATTAAGTTCTGATAATTAGTTTAGTCTATTAAGTATTGGATTCTTTTTTATATATATTTTTCAATTCAAATGAGTACATATTATTTATTTTTTTCAATTAATTAGGTGTCATGACTATTATTTTGTTCCTTCATCTTTCTTGTTTTCATATGTTAACAAATGTAAGATTTTAGTGTTAATATAGAAAGATATAACAATTAGTGTATAAAGACAAATTATTTTCATTCCTTTGGTTGAAAATATATGAGATGACGAAGTTCATGTTCTCTTTAATAGTTTACACATCATGTGACTAAAGAACTATCGTTATCGATAGATGTTAACATGTTTTTAATTAATAGGATAAAAGATACTTTATAAGTATACATTAATCATCGATTTACTCTATTCACATGACTTCACATTTTTTAGTACATTAAGACAAGTTAAAAAAAATTAAAAATATATACTTCATATATATATATATATATATATATATATATATATATATATTTTTT
>Ga0214545_1004936_pt1 | contig 24597 bp, 24 predicted proteins | sample CNSS4metaG_FD_160064 | JGI IMG/M metagenome (GOLD analysis project Ga0214545, IMG submission 160064) | Root nodule microbial communities from cowpea collected in UCLA plant growth center, Los Angeles, California, USA - CNSS4 | ecosystem: Host-associated > Plants > Roots > Nodule | place: USA...
GCCCTAGCGCCGCCATCACCGCCCACGCTCCAAGCTTCCAACCGTCACCCAAGAGCATTAACCTTAACGTCGTCACTTCGTTCACTAAAAGCAGAGGTTTTTTCTCTTCTCTTCATGCCTCTACTCGTGCCTCCGCTCACGACTCGACTCGAGCCTTCGCTCACGACTCCGTTCGCGCATTCGACTCTCTAACCCTCCTCCCATCTTTTTATCTGTTTTGTTTTTTCTTGATTTGGGTTTATTCCAAGGATGATTAGGGTTGTTTGGGAGTATTCTAAGGGCCTGTTTAATTTTCTGAAATGATTTTCTTTTTAGTGTTCATTTTGATTTGGGAATGGAATTGAAATTTTGTGGAGTTTTTTTCTATTTCGTGTAATTTGTATTGCTCATTTGTCTTTTGTTGTGTATGTTGTGTATGCCTATTGAATTTAAGGCAGGTTTAGGTAAGGAGTGTAACATCCCTAAGGAATATTACTTATTTTAATTAAATAAAAATTTGAAATCCAACAAGTGTTGCATTTAATATAAACTATTTCCCAAACACGGGAAATTTAAAACTTTAACAATTAAAATCCATAAATCCAGGAGTCCATAATTCATAAACCGAATTAAAAGTCAAAGACTCCCAAAGGGATTACATAATTTTCTCAAAGCTAAAAATGTAAACATCTATATACATATGCAAAATTATCCCCCTACTAGCCCTCGCTTCGCGTCTAAGTGTCTCCTGACCCACCTGTCACATCATCTGCTCCCGGATAACAAGTTACCCGATCATCGTCACACACAGAAAGGGTGAGCTATGCACAACATATATAAACAAACATGATATAAATATGTTTCCCAACCCAAAATAACTTAACTAACTTTAATTTCCAATTCACCCAAACCATGACCTCATAGTCCTTCATGAGTCATATGCATGAACTAGGTCTTGGGACTTCCTTGTGCTCCCACGAAACTGACTCATTCGTGGTCCAACCTTATGAGCCTATCCTGCTCATAGTCCTGCCCTACAGACTCCTCGTCTGTAGTAAAAACACCCAAGTCTCACACTTGGACCCTGTCACGCACGCAATCACCATACTAATGACTCCTCGCCCATTAGTAGCCGACGGGAACTCAACCAGTTCCATGCCCATCATGTGTCCAACCACCGAGCACATCCCAAACCCCTAATGGACTTAGTCCTTCAAGCTCAAACATCACACCACATGCATATACAATCTATCCTTATGATGAACAGCCAAAACACACACTCACGAGCACAAGAAACATAGTAACTCGCATAAACTCGCTTAAGCTATGGACCTCTCGCCCAAGCTAAGCCCTCAGCCTTGCTTAGGCTAGCTCACCTCGCCTGAGCGAGCTTAAAACAGCAACAACACCAAGTTATCTCGCTTAGGCGAGATCCTCTCGCTTAGGCGAGTTCATCTCTCGCTCAAAAACACAATTCAACTTGCCTGGGCTGAAGTACACGCGAAGCACCAAACATGACCAAGACATCTCGCTTAAGTGAGGCCATCTCGCCTGAGCGAGACTCTGGTTCGCTCAAAACCAATAAACTCCTCGCTTGAACGAGAAGTCGCACTCAACATGCGCAACCTTAACACCATCCCACCTAGGCGAACATCTTTCGCCTGAGCGAGAGTACGTGTCGCTCAAACCCAATCCACGTCGCTTGAGCGAGACGCTCTGGTAGCAACAGGGTTTGCGTCTCTACTAATCTCACCTAGGCGAACCAAGCTCGCCTAAGCGAGAAATGCAGATACCCTCACTGATCACGCACTCGACTCACTCCAACCTTGTCCAATTCGCACCACAAAGCATACCAAACAGAATTTGAGCATACCAAATCAATTTACACAATTTGCAACATCAAATTGGCATACTATATACTCCAGAAAGTCCCCAAAACCCAATTTTCCACCCCATTCCCGCATATACCATGTATAACCCCTGTTTTTCATGCATTTAGCCCAAAATCCAAAACACATTAATACCAAATTCACAACCCCCAATTTCCATCATAAGCATTACCAATTTCCGCACAGAAATCCATCAAAACATACAATACACACAACAATACGAATTTTGGGTTCAGCTCCCCTAACCTGGAATGTGTGATCAAATTTATGAAGACAAGACCCCTTGATTCACGACTTCTCTCTTGCTTCATCCCTTTGCACACTGAAAACCTCCTCTCCTAGTCTCAATTTCGTGCTCTCTCTATAGCAGCTCCCACAATTACCAAAACCTTTCCTTTTCCTTTTTCTGCTAGGCTTTTCTTTACCCCTTCACATTCATACCACAACTATTTAAATTTTAGTTTTGAAATACAGTACTATATACATTAACTGTGGTTACAGAAATTTACGTGTCTTTAAATTGAATTCCCCGACAATGACGTCATAGTTGTGATTTTACAAAATAAATTAAGGCTTAAATACCTTTTTCGTCCTTATTTTCATAGTGTTTATTGTGAATAGTCCTAATTTTTACCAAATGTTAAAAATGGCCTTCATTTTTGCAATTTCTGTATAATTTAGTTCTTTTGTGTGACGTCATTTAAATCAGTAACGGAGCACTGTACATGTGGCACTATTTATATTACGTTTAATTTTGATGTATTACATGTAAGTAGAACTGGAGTAATTACGTTCAAATTAAAGACTTGGGGCAAACATTGCAATTAGGGATTGTGCAAGCTGAGATTCATTGTTCGAGCATCTAGGAGGCGATTTCTACATCGACGAGGGGCAAAGGTTGCAATTGGACCTGGGGATTTCTGCATTCGATTTCAAGTTTCCAGATTATCATCATCGACGAGGTGAGTACTTTCCTCTTGGGTTTAGGGTTTTCGTGATTGTGATAAAGTTTGCAAATTGTCATCATTTGGGTTTAGGATTTTCGTGATTATGTTTTGGGATTTGTTCTGGTTCGAATGTTTGTACATGGCGAGGTGTTAATTGCATGAATTTGTGTAGTTTTTATCTATAGGTGGGGGTTGGGTGGGGTATTATTTTAGTTCGTTTCTTTATCGGTTGTCAGTGGTGGGTAGGGTCCCCATTACTTCAATTGTAATTGATTGTAGCAGTGGTCCCCCATTGAGTAAAAGTAGGGTTTATAATACAGTTTTTTTCTCTGTTGAATTTACTTTAGGAAATTGAGTGATGATAGGTTCGATGTTGTTGTCCACCACAGTGGTATTTTTGTACATAATGGTGGGTTCCATTATATGAATGGGGAAATATCAACCTGGTCAAGCGATCCGGATAGGTGGGGTTACTTTGAAGTTTTAAATGCAGTTAAGGAGATTGGGTATGTTAACATTAAGGGGATGTGATATGTGGTATGGACGGATCAGACACACTAGAAGAGATTTTAGAGCTGGAAGAGGCAGCGGAAGATGCCATGGAGGAATTGGAAGAGGCACGACTTCGAAATGCGCGTGAGGAAGCGTTGCTACTCTGATGGCAACGATTTTGGTGGCGTTGAGATCGCCTAGCCGGGGCGATCAGAACCGTATGGTCATTGGTCGGAACTAACATTCTGGCGACGACAGCTGTGGTGACGGCGGCGGTGGCAGCGATGACGACGATGGTGGCGGCAACGATTGCAGCGACAGGTGCGACGAAAAACATGCCAAAAATATCTTAAGCTTTAGATACCATGTTGAGAAGAAAGTAAATAGGGTTTGAGATTAATCTCCCTTGTGTATAAACCACACATAGGGTAATCTATTTATAATAGAGAGATGTATAATTGAAAAGAGTAACTGAAAATAAATAGAGTAAATAGAAGATATTTTTTGATACTGTGATTAACAATATCTAACAATATCTTAATAATATCAAACAATATCTAAACAATATCTAACACCATATAATGGGGAATTTCAATTAAATTTACATTTGTCATCCAAAGAAGTACTCGCGAAGCATTTGAATTGTTTCCTTAAATTTTTTATTTGCTTCTTAAAGTGTACAGAAATAGTGAGGAGAAATAGAACTTAGCTAAAGAATGGAATTGTCAGGTGCTCATCATCGAGTCATGTTCGTTAGTCAGCATGAGAAGGATGGAACTCCTTCTGATACTTCTAAGGGAAAGGAATCAAATGATGAAAAAGAAACCATTGTCAAGGTTGAACCTACCTTTATGCTAGAAATTAAGAAAAGGAAATGCCTTACCTTGTGTTTGGATGGAGCATTTCAACAATGCTTAGAAATTGAAATGCTTTGTATTTGAATTGCTTGTAATTAAATTCCATTCATTTTTTAAATAACTTGTTTGGATAAGGAAATTAAAATACCTTACATTTCAATTTCTTGTTTGGAAAAAAAATTGAATTTATTGTGAGATAAAATTTAATTTTAACAATATTTATTTTACGCTTAATTATGTTTTAAGTTCATGATAAATTTGGAAACATGCTCGACAACCTAGATGGGTCGGGCATACCCAACTACGCAACCGGATTGGTTAGACCCGACGATCCACCCGAGCTAGACCGACTGGGAAGCCCAAACAGGTTGGGTGGTCCGGTGATCTAGAGGCCTGACAGCCCATACTGCACGATTGTGCCGTCAAGTTCGTCAATATGGCCCGGTCCAACCCGTCTAGGTCATTGGCCCAATGCTCTAGACGGGTCCGACGATCAAGATGGGCCCGACGACCTGGATGGGCCTGAAGACCTGAACGGACCCGACGAGCTGAACGAGCTCAAAAATCCGGACGGGTTCGAACACCCGAACGGGTTCGATGACCCGTACGGGCTCGTACACCCAGACAATCCCGAAGACTCGGACGGATTCGACGACTAAGATGGGCCCGAGGACCCGTACGGGTCCGACGACTTGGACACGTCCGACGACCCGAACACGTCCGACGACCCAGACAGGCCCGACGACCTAGACGGGCCCAAGACTCGAACGGGTCCGACAACTGGTACAGGCACTTTCAAATCGTCGGGTCCGTCTGGGTCGTCGGGCCCGTCCGGATGGTCTGGCCCGTATGAGTCGTCAGGCCCGTCTGGATCGTCGGGACCGTTCGGGTCGTCGGGCTTGTCCGGGTCGTCGAACATGTCTAAGTCGTTAGGCCCATCCGAGTCGTCAAGCCTGTCTGGGTCCTCGGGCCCATCCTAGTCGTCGGACTGGTACGGGTCTTCGGGCCCGTTTGGGTGTACGGGCCCAATAATTTGGATGGGCTCATCCAGGTCGTCGGGCTCGTTTGGGTCGTCGGGCCCGTTCAGGTCGTTAGGTTTGTCTGGGTTGTCTGGCTCGTCTAGGTCGTCAGGCCCGTCCGGGTCATTGGGCTCGTCTGGATCGTCGGGCCCTTTTGGGTCGATAGACCTGTCTAGGTAATCAGGCTTGTTTGGGTCGTCGGGCTCATCTATGTCGTCGGGCTCGTCCTGGTTGTCTGGCCCGTCTAGGTCGTCAGACCCGTCCGGGTCGTCAGGCACGTCTGGGTCGTCGTGCTCATCCGGATCGTTTAGAATGTGAGGTTGAGTGAGAAGAATTTCAAATTTCACCTATTTTGAGGGTATTTGAATTTCTACTAATTTAACTAATTGAAATCCTTCAAAAAAATGCTTGCATTTGAAATGCTTTTTAATTTCTCTATCCAAACAAAGCATTTCATTACAAAAAAATCTAAATTCTTCAAAAAAATGAATTGCTTCATTAAAATACTCTATCCAAAGACACTCTTAGCCTTAGTCAACTTAAAGAGGTGAAAGGAGGATCAGGTGGGAAGCAAAGCAGTTGTAAGCTTAAAAAGAAGAAGAATGAAAGTAGTGATAGATGGTCAGTTGAAGCACATTGACGATAAAAATATAATTAGTGATAAAAAAAAAATCAGATTATTTATATATATAATGATTAGCTACTATTTAATTTTTATATATTTAAAGTTTTAGTGGGTAATTTTTTATTTGTAGGGAAAAGTTGCTTTTGTATCAGCATATGGGATTCACCATTCATCTTTATGTTAGCAATATTTCATATCCTATAGTGCATTATAACACTAGGTTTGGTAAGAGCCAAGGTATTTTCAGAACTTGTGTGCATGTGTTGTTCTTTGTGTTTTTCTCTCTCTGAATTCTTGGTTTGGTTTAATGGATGCAGATGAGAAAATGGAAAGTATAGGAAAATGAAATGAAGACCATTGAATATCAATTTTATAACGGTAAGACCTCAAACTTCATTGCCTCCATGAGTTCCTCATTTCAAGTGCCAAATAATGTCAATGATGTATCTATACTTAATAATTGAATATTGACATGATATTTGATATCGTGGAGGTTGGGTTTGGTATGACTTTAAGGTTGTTTTGGATGAAAATACTAACACAATTTTTTTTTTATATTACATTAATTATTTTGTAACAGGTCAATATAATTTTACTAAGTAATTTGGGTTTGTTACTTATTTAGTTCAAATATTAAAGGCAAGATTGTTATTCTTCAGTGTTGTTTTCTAGCAAATTTTTTAAAGCGATTTTTTCTTTTCTTTTCATTGATGCAGATGCACATCTTGCCACAGTAGATGCTTAGGAAATCAACTCTTGGATTATCAATATTCCTGCACAAGTGAACTTTATACTGTGGAATTCAAAAAACATGGCTTGTGTGGTGCATCAATTGATGCAGAGAGGATTGTTATAGATAGTGAACATAGTTGTAAAGTTTAGACCACATATGTATTGGAGTGAGTGAGGGAGTGAGTGAGGGAGGGCCTAGCCTCTTGGTGGTGCCTTTTAGTTGACACATTTTTGTGTACAAAATAATTTCAATTATATATTAGAAATGTTTTGATAAATAGTTCCAATTTTCTTTCATCTATTTTAGTATAATATATTTATTATAATTAAAATCTTTAAAATAAAATTATTAATATAAAATTTAAAATATGTTGTCTAAATATATAAATAAAATTAAAAATAATATTATAAAATTAATTTAAATGGTTGTACTTTTATATTTCCACGTCTAAAAAAGTATGACCACATTTTCATAATTGTGGCTTAAAGAATAAGCAACACTAAAAAAAATTGTTGTGTTATGGTGGCTACAAAAATGTTGTCTATTGTCATATTTTAGGCAACGTTTTTTAATTGTTGCATAATAAGCAACGGTTTTCGAATTTCATGGCCTAAACGAAAAAAAAAACCGTTGCCTCTAGTATAGGCCACGACCACATATGCAACGACTGCAAATTCATTGCCAATTCGTTGTCTAATCTTCAGGCCACAGTTTTTTTACTTTAGGCCATGGTTTAGTGTTCATTGCCTAAAGTCATTTTTCCTGTAGTGCACTTATGGCATGAATGCGGAGAATATTTCACTTCCCTTTTCCCGACCATATAACTAATTCAACTATTGAACAATTGTAATAACCTAAGACCAAAATAAATAAGTAAGCACGAAAAAATGTTACACAATACTTTTAATTATCAATAGTGTGAATAATAGTGAATTCATTCGGGTAAATTAATGGGAACAAAAAATTATAATCTAAAGTTGAAACCCACAAACATTATAATCTAAAGTAGAAAGAAAATTCCTTCTAAGTCAACCAAGAGTGGAAAGCCAAAAACATTATAATCTAAAGCAACCAAGTTATAAAGCAATAAAGAATAAACATTTAGTGATCACCCAATACATAGGTCTTATTTCAATAAATTTTTCCCTAATCCCTTATGCAAGAAAGAAAAAAAAGGTAAAATGAATTTAGTTTCTCGTATAAGTTAAATATATTTATGCAGCTAAGCTCTCAAAAAAGATGGACTACGATATACTTATACAAGACTAACGATTGAGATTTTGTATAAAAGTTAAAATTAGATTATCTTCTTTATAAAAAAAATACTTTTGCAAATATTTATATAAGACTAACAAATGGCTCATATATCCAAGTATTCTTAACTGTTGTGGACATTAAAGCACATCAAATTAAGCAAACAGCAGCCAACTTCAAATAAGTGAGAGACAAAACAGGAAACAAAAAATATAAATGGGATTTACCTTAGACGATGACTCTTTTTCAACTCAAGGAGCCTGAAAAATGGGAATGGGGATTTAGCCACCAAAGCTTTAATAGGTTCTGCTTTGTTTTCAATAATAGTCCGAAAGGAGTAAGAAGGTTGCCATAATTACGCAAGTCGTTTAACTGTTGAGAAAGAAAACACGGTTGGAAACATGTTAAGTAGAAGGTACTGCATTATGAACGAATAAATAATAGTTTTAAAGTAGTTCTATTTGGGAGCATTAAAATCAATATTTTCTTTTTTTTAATCATTTATTGACACAAAAGTACTTCTCTGCATGCTATAAATAAGTTAAGGAGTTCCATTGAGCTTTTAAGCGTAGTTGATACTTCAAATTATAAAACTACATATATCAAGTGATGGCTTACATATGGATTTCAATTCTTTGATGATTCATGAATTGGTATGATTTGTTATGACTGAGCATGCTCTAAGGCTTATAACAGCAGAAAATTAGTAGATTACTTGCTAGTCACAGGTGCTAGTATTTATTCTATTATAGTTTCTTCAATTGCATCAATTATGGAGGAGCAACATCAATTGAAGGTATGAGGATAAGGAAGCTAAGCTCAACAGTTTTGTAAAGGATTAAGAGACTTTGACCAAATAGAGCCAACATGTATGCTTACCTTTACTCTTAATTGTCTTTATTTTACATTATATGCAACAGTTCCTCAATTATTTTGAACAATAAAAATGAGGGATAACATCAGTAAAATACTTGTGAAGAGAAATGTAGTGATCAAAATTACTAGAAATCATCCACTCAATTTTACAATTTAATAACACACTACCAATCAAAAACTAGATTCAACACAACTATTATCATGCAAATCTTAAAAAAGTAAGTAAACAGTGAACTAAAACTACCTAAGCAAGTGTAAAGAGGTATAAGGACTCAAAATTTATTTCTAAAAATTTAACCTTAAAAAACAATTTCACTACCTAGACCAACACTAATAACTAAAACAGCTACGATAAGTCAAAATCTCAACTTACTAACTTATTATTTACAAATTGTAAACTAACTACTTAGACAACCTTCAAAAGCTAAATCAAACTTGAAAAATAAAGCAAAATATGATTAATAAGACACTAAAATACACTTAAAAAATAACTATTCAGCATAAAATTTAAATTGTCCTACCTCTATATCGGAATGCTAAAACTACCAAGAGAAGGAGGAAATTCTAATGCTATCAAGTTTCAAATCCCTGATTTTTAACGACTTGAAAGCAATAACGCATAACAAACATTACACTTCTTTATCAAGCTTAAAATGTTGCTTTTAGTTTTAACTTCTACCAATTTTTTTCATTTCCATCAAATGTAATAGACATGAATTTTTCTAAAAATTCCTTTCTATAATGTTGCTAAGAACTATAGTTCTATGACTATCTTTTTGGAAGCAGGTTGATGTTTTTGATAAAATCAACCATTATTAGAGATAAATTGTTCAATGCCACACCAAAATGATACAACCACGACCACCGATATCTAAACTTCAAAAAAATCAACATAGTAAACATTCACCGCTTTTTGCTTCATCAAACCACAACGTCAATGCTTGGGGAAAACAAAAAAAAATCTTACCTTTAACCAAACGAAAGAAAATCTTGCAGACGGGGAACACTGTGATGACGCCCAAGAAGACTTCGAACCAAGAAGAAAGGATGAAGAGACCAAATGTTGCACCAATCCTTATGTGTTCAAAACCCCATTTCATTGGATTTCGCAGGGATCACTTACCAATTCACAGAACGGAACAAAGAAGGTGTCTTTCGGTGGGAAGGTGGTGGATTTTCGAAGGAGACGATCGGCACGGTGGATTTTGTTAGTTTTGAAATGGTTGAAATGCCAAGAAGGGAGGTTGAATTGGCTAGTTAAAAATTTAGGCTATCTTTGCAAGCTAAAAACCACCTATTAGATCACAAAGTTAGGATGCAAAAGGTGTTGGACAATATATTTTCAATCGATCAAAAACAGAGTTAACAGATTGATTTTACTAAACAGATTATGTTCTGGTATAATCAACCAATTGAAATAGAAAAACAGTCGACTGAAATATTGGAAAAAATGCAGAAATGCATATTCGAGTTTTAAACCAGGAATAGTGCACAAGAATGATCAAGACAGGTTCTAAATGATAATGCAAACATGCTCAATGTTGCAGATGTCATGAAAACATGCAAGAACATGAAAAAGATGATTAAAGCACGAGTTCTTTAAACTTGAAAATGAATATGCAAGAGAGAAAGGTTAGAGAAGAGATGAGATCACGAGATTTTTATACTGGTTCACTCAAACTTGAGCTACATCCAGTTTGTCAAGGCAACCTGAGCTTGGCTTTGCACTATTTCAAAAGATTTACAAAGTATCCACCCTTACACTTTCAAAATATGCAAAAATCACACAAAAGACTCTTGAATCACACAAGAGTCACACCAGCACAGCAAGAACCCTCTTGCAGACCTGGAAAACCACCAAGCACACACACAAAGCTTGAGAAAGATCAAACCTGAGTGGTAGCACAGCCCAGCCTACCACAAACCACTTTCTCCAAGCTCAAACCAAGTCAAAAGCTCCAAGAATTGATCCAAGATCAATCTTCAACTGCTGCAAACTGTATGATCACGAAGGAGAGAGTTTTCACAAGTTTCCAGAATAATTTCACGCTAAAAAATGATCAACAACACTCTCTTTCGAAAATCATAACTTTTATAGTCAAACTGTTACGAAATTCAATAGGTTGATTTCTATCAATCGGTTGATTTCACTTGACTTAAGTGAAATCAGTCGATTAAAAAATAAATCAACGGATTGAATTTGTTGCAGTTTAAGACTACTGTACCCAACCTTTTAACCTGTTGAAAAACCATTAAACATACTAAAAGAGACATTTTAACCTGTTGAAAAACCATTCAACAGATTAAAAAACATAACAAAGACCAAATACATCTAATTAATGCTACAAGGTCTACAATATGAATTACAAACTTCAAATACACTTTCTTAATGATGTAACCATGTGGAGAGCACACATTCCAGCCTTGATCAACATGCATATCATTAAATCTCCTTTCCTTCATCAATGTAGGCTTCGTTCCAATGGTAATGGCTTCAAGATAGTTCAAAAGAGCTTCATTAAATCTTCATCAAATTTTCAAGAAGCAAACCACCTTGGCTTCTCATGTCAACAGATTTCGCAGGCACGGTGGAGAAGAAAGAAGTATTCTGGCACCGGTGTGAATGGTATGCGAGGGTCTGCGAGGAGTTTTTTTCAAAAATCGCTTTTGGTTTCTTTTTTCACTCTCACCGCTTCTTCTTTTTTCACTTTGATAATAAAATGGTAAGTTAGTAGTAGGTTAACTTTCATTAACTTGTCATCACGTGCCAGTGCCTCTTTTGAAAGTAAAAAAAAAAAAATTAAAAACCATTTTCCACGTAAGGGGGTAAAAAAGTAGTCAAAATGGGTAGTCATTAAATCATTTTCCAAAGGAAACAGGGAACTCAAAGTTCAAGAAAAACAAGAATAAAGGGGCGAGGGTCTATTTTAAAAACTATTTTTAAAAAAAAAGTACAAATAATTGGACCATGTACTCATTAATATTTATTTAATTGGACCATGTTTTTGAACTTGTTGGAAGTTCCACATCAACTAAAGATAAGGTAATCTCATAGTATATAAGTGGGTTGCAAACCTCACCTTACAAGTCAGTTTTATAGGGTTGAGTTAGGCTTAAACTCCACTTTATAACATGGTATCAGAGTCATTGTTTAAAAAAGTCTATCCTATTGAGATTTCTTAAACATTTTATTCCATAATTCCACCCGCTATCTCGAGCCACTATCGGACCACCCATTTCTAGACCCATGCACGAGATGAAATATACTTCAGCGTGAGGTATGTTAGAAATAAAACAATTTCATAATATATATATATATATATATATATATATAAGTGAAGTGCAAACCTCACTAAAACTCTTCACAACATTTCCAAAGTTAACATGTTATTTCAAAAGTAAATTTAATTAATTAATATGAAATTGATATTGCAATTAATTAAATTAATTATATATTTTTCTTGCTAGCAATCCAAAATTATGAACTCACCATATCAATTTGTTTTAATATATTACATGATATTAAAATAATTTTAGTTTTTTATTTCAAAAGAATTTAACCCTCAAACGTCAAAATATGCAAATTTAATCGTTCTTAAATTTAGAAATTATAATAAATATTTAGAAAAAAAAACTAAATCTACATGTTATTTAAAATTTGAAGATCTTAAAAATGTAGAGAAATTGCCATGTTTGACTGAAAGCATAAAGGATAATTTTTTTTTCTTTTTTTTCATTTGTGTTCTAAAAAATTTATCAAAGACGTAATTGCACTAACTTTTACACCTAGTGAGCAAATCCTCAACCAATATACATATACTAAAATCTCCATAAATATAAAATGAATTTATGTCAAGGGCATTGGACAAATTAGTACATTGAAGATGAAGTTGAACAACAGTCTGAGGATAAATTAGTTCATACATCTTACTAGGAGAATACAAGGTACATACAATAGATAGTATAAGATACATATAATAGTTAAAGACAGACTCTAAAACAGATACGGCAATAACCGTCTCTGAACCATAAGCTAAAGAGTACTCAGTAACGGTGAATGAGTTCCTTGTATGCATCCTTGTGCTTGGTGTAATGCTCAATTTCAGCCTGATAATACAAGTCGCATTAAGCATAAATTTATCAGTTTGGCTATGAAAATTAAGAGTCAGCGAGCCTATTTTAGGTTTCCCAGAAGAAAAAAAAAAACTTCCAAAAAATATTTTTTATTAATATATTTCTATTAAATTAACTATAAAATTATATTTAAGAATAAAATTTAATTAAATTATCATGAATAACTATTAATTTTTACGATAATTTGTTTTATTTTCCAAGAAAAGACCTTCTTCTTATATTTGATTTTAGACTTCTCAAATCTTTGAGCAGTCTCTCTTTAGAATTGTGTATGATTCTCAATTTAACTGATCACTAACTTGTGATACCACCGCAGAATACCAAAAACGATATCTCTAACATGAAGGGTAAAAGGCATTTATACACTACAAAAAAATATCTCATTAGTAATCAATTTTAGTGATTAAAATTTGTTAGTCACTATAATGATTGATTTAGATACCAATTTATAAAATAAAAAATTATTAGTTACTCAAATAGTTATTATTATAAATAAAAAATTATAATTGATTATTAAATTAGTTTTTAAAATTAGCTACCATGATTTTTTCTATCAAAAGAAATAGTTTCCAAAAATTAATTACTTAGATTTTGACTACTAAGATGATTTAGTTACTAAATTGGTCTCTAATTAACTAGTGACCAATTTAGTGACCAAAAATGATTAGTCACTACAATAACCAATTTAGATACTAATTTATAAAATTGAAATTTATTGGTTACTAAAATATTAATGAGACACTTTTCTGTAGTGACATGGAATACATACCTTTCGAATTGCTTTTATGGCAGTTAGCAACTTCTCGCTGATAAATTCCTTAAGGAAGTCGTCTTTATGGAGAGCATCCAAAGATTCAGAAAGGGATGCTGGCAATCTCTGAAGGGTTTCCGGATTTGGATTTGTATCTGTTTCATACATGAAATTAGAGGTTTATATTGATATTTGTATATAGGAGCTGAAAATTGTAAGAACCCCAACACAATTTTATGCAACCGTTATACGGATTGGTAAAAAAGGAACATGAAAGAGAAAATGGGAAAAAAAAACTGCAAATTTGGAATTAAACTTGATAGATAGAAGTAAATAAAATTTAGCCTCCACTGTGCTCCCTAGGATTCGGATGCAAAACTACAACAAATATTTCACTGCAACTATATTAATTGATGAAAATGTTGGGAATAATCTAATTCTGGATCTAAGTCCCACACACTCAGTAGAAATGACAAGTTAAATATCATATAAAATAAAAAAAAAAACTTAAACCTAATACCTCATGATTTTGGATCGGATTAAAAATAATGTCAATTTCTTATATTTGTTGACTTAGGATATATATATATAATCTTACAAAAAAACAGAATCAATAGTGATATCAGAGTCCAGGTTAATTATTCTAATATCTTGCAGCTCATGTTAAAGATTATAATGAAGGTTATATGATCTTACCAACAGGCTCAGGAAGAGGAAGATGCCTTCGAAGGCCATCAATGCCAGCAGCAAGTATGGCAGCTAAGCCCAAGTATGGATTGGCAGAACCATCAAATGATTTCATCTCAAAGTTGGTGACTAGACCGTCGAGAGTTCCAGGTGGAGATGAAGCTCGCAATGGAGCCTCCTTATTTTCGTTTCCCCAGAAGAGGTACGCACCACTCCATGTATTAGGTTGCAATCGATCATAACTGCGACAAACTCAGATAGCAAAGAAACATTGCATCATAATTCCAAAACGTGGCATTTCAAATTTAATATAACGCTTGTTAGATAGGGAAAAAAAAATCCTATCTTACTCGTAACAACTTAAACTTTATCAACACTGGCAATAATATAATGTCATACAATAACATCAGTTTCGGTCAAAACACACAGAATAAGATCAACCTGTTAGGGAGTGGTGCTATAAATGCCAAGATTGAAGGAAGATGTTGTAGAATTCCTGCCATAAATTCTCTTCCCAAAGTTGATATTCCATTCTTAGATGATGTACCAGATCCCATAAATACATTTTGGCCATTCCTCCACAAGCTAAGATGAACATGCGACCCAGAACCCAAATCATCTAATGCGTACCTTAAACAATATCACGAGAAAACTGCTGTTACACCAAGAAAAGAATTTTTAACCGTTTCATTAGATAGTTCATCAGCTGCAATTATGTTTTATTAACTAGTCTATACATACCTCTCTACAGCACTACAGCATTGATTATTAATAATTTTATGTTAAAAGAATTGATTGCCACTTACTTTGGAATAAAAGTTGCTAGCAAGCCATGCTTTCTTGCAATTGCCCTAACAACTTCACGGGTGAAAATTAAGTTGTCTGCTGCTTTGGTGCAAATGGTATACTTCAAAACCACCTCAAATTGACCTTTTCCAGCTTCACCGTGTATCTAGGATATTACAAGAAAAGGTTAACCTTAAAAAGTGTGCTGCAGCTGGAAAAGAAGTATCAGACAATGTCTTATATTATATATCACTTATAATTGATCATGTCGCAATTCCATTTACCTGTTCTACTGCAATTCCCAAGGAATGAAGAGAATCAACAACTTCATGAAGAACGGGAGAAGCAGCATCAAATCCTGATGCGGAGCAGTATGGACTCGAGTCAAATGGTACCCATTCCTCTTTACCTTCCCTGAATTTTTTTTTTCTCCACATTTTTAACAAATTGCCTGTAAATTGCACTATTAAGATCACAGAGATAACATTACATAACATACCTTTTTAGCATCTTTAAGAGAATAAATTCATTCTCAAATCCTGCATTCATTTCCTGGAAGTGGAAGCAGAGCAAAAGTTAAATATCATATACTTCTCAACAGATAGGACAAACTTAACTTCGTACCAAGTCAAATTCATCTTTCAGAATTTTAGAAGCTCTTCTTAAGACATCTCTTGGACAATATTCCCAAGCTTCACCAGGTTTAACACACATATCAGCTAAAACCATTTCATCTTTTTTATTCCTATTCAAAAGAGAGATGCATTAGTTAACAAAACTGTATCTGTCTTCTGCAGAATATATTTCTGGAAAAAAAAAAAAAAAAAAAACTTAAGATGATTTCCATTCCAGAAGACACTTGATTCCTGCAATTGCTATTTACTTAATTAATAAACAAGGCAACTATTAAATACAAAATTTACTTAATAGAAAGAAGAAAAGAAAAGAAATAAGATACTTACATAATAAGATAAACAAAACATGAGCAGTAAAAAAATTATTGATATAAAATGAAACGAGAAAAAGACACAAGTAAAAGAAAAAATGGGATAATAATCCAAAAATATCTGGTCAGAAAGTTTCAATGACATGAGATAACAAAATGCCAGTTGCCAATTGAGAGAGGAAAATTGGAAGGTTCACTGTTTTGAGTTCTTCATTCAATTCATAAGGACTGAAAACGGTTACAATCTCATAAACATGTATAGCTTACATTGGTGGGGAGGGACTTTAAATGGAAACAAACAAGATATTTTCCTTTCAGCTTTTCCCTCGTTAATTAATTGGAGAATATTATATATTTGATAACTTGAGAATCAATTGAAAAGGAAGTTTAATTTATGAAAAAGCTCATATATGATGAGTTTATTTTTATTTGAGAAGTTCATGTGTATATTATATATGTATATGTGACCTTGAGTGTTACCCCCACATAAACATGACTTTTAATCCAAAACCTTAAGACAATATGAATATCCGGTAAAGAAAACAGTTTTTACCACGGAATTCTCCTTAGAGTAGACAAATCAGGCACTAATCTTGTTTCACCAACCGCAGTTAGACCAGATCCCTCTGCAGGTCCATCCATATGAGAAGAGAATCCCATAACCGCAAATGCTAAACCAACCCCATTCTTAACAACCACATCATTGAAACGCTTTTTAGGAACAGCCTGAAATAAAACACAACTCCAACTCAAGATGTAATTTCAAGAAAAGAATTCATAAACCAGCTGAACGGAACTTTTCCGGGCCTGTACAGCCAGAAGTTCAAGTGCCTAAAGACATAAAATTGTAATCACAGTATGTGCACAAGGAATGAGAGATGCAGCATTAGAACTTCCAAGAAAGTGATGCAGTATTCTGTATTTCAAGTTTTAGAACAAAAGTGGAAAAGACAGCAAAATGTTAAAAACAATGTGATTTCTAATTATATTTGCATTTGGAGATAATGTCTCGGTCAATTCGGTTGGGAGGGGGCATTTTCATTTTATTTTTTCACTTGAGACATAAAACTGAACTCAGTCAACTTGTTTCTAACAATTTCTCTAGCATCCAACATTATTTCTGGCTTCTCTGCTCACGGTGTCAACAATAATGCAACTGAAACGTTATGTCTTAATGCAAAACGATAGCAGGTATCCTTTTCTAGGGTAGATTTCATCTTTTTCTCTCGGCCACAATAATACGATATCCAAGAAAAAACATGAAACTAACTATATACAATATGATTGTTGTGAGAACCATGCAATTTAGATTGATTCCAAATGTAAACAGAATAAAGAATGGACCTACCATTTGAAAACTCAAAGTAAACATTTTTCTATAATTTCCAAACAAAGAACAACGAAGTAAAAGAAAAGCCCTTGAGGGTGACTCACACGACATCTGTGCTGTCCTGCACCATCAACCCACATGACACGAACAAGTGAGACATCAATGTCTAAGTCACCACTCAAGTTTTGGGACAAATTACTGTGTGAATAGATAACACTGTTTACTGAACTAATCTTGTAGAAGTGAATTGCATTTCTTGCAAAGATGTCCTTTGTAGCTTCCACGGCCTCAGGAACTGAGAGATCGCCATCAATGCATGCATCACGTAGAACAGAGAAAACAACTTCCCGAGACTTCTTTGCACCTGTAAAAGCAAAACTGATAGCTTTAAGCAGTAATATTTACACCATGACTTAAAAATTTTCAAAATCAGAAAAGCCACAAAGAGATAATGTTGCTGTCATTTTTCATAGACAAGAAATTCAAGCATTAGTTCATGACATCAATTTGTGTATCACATTCTAATTCTTAGGGCTCAAAAGAAGTTACGAGCTAAAAAATATTCAAAAGGCTTGTAAGTTGAAATTATCATAATATCTGAAATATGATATATTCATCAACAGACTTATTTGTACATCTTTGAAGTTAGCACATTACATGCACCTTGGGAGTTTCAAGCATTAGTGTATCTTAGGTAAAGGTTACGTAAAAACATATAGGAACAATTTAATTTATACAAGTTAGAAAACAACTCCAACTAATTATGATATATTCACCAATAGTCATATGTGTGCGCCTTTGAAGTTAGCACATTACATGCACATTGGGAGTTTCCAGCATTAACATTGTTAAGAAGCGGACTTTAAGCCTAGCTCAACCTTATAAAACTGGCTTTTAAGGTGAGATTTGCATCCACTTATATACCGTAAATTGGTCTTACCTTTACTCGATGTAAGACTTCATGGCATATTAAGAAGTGGACTTTAAGTCTAATTCATCCTTAACATTAGCGTTGTTAAAATGGACTTCGGTTTGCACCCATTTATATACAGTAAATTAACCTTATCTTAAGTTCATGTGGGAATGCATACCATGTTAAGAAGTGGCCTTATTACTACTTATGTCCCATATGTGCTTCAATTAGCAGACCTATTTACCAAAAGTCTTCCGTAGAACGATTTCATGATCTGATAATGTTAGAGATATCATATATCTTCTGATTTTAATTCTATTGATGGAGATATAATATATTTTATTTTCCTTTATTATTATCAAATATTATGTATTATGATGATATCTTAGGTTTTACTTTTGCCTTTATATCATGGGATATTATACTCTATATATAGAACAATTTTCTAGTAGACCAATATGAAAAGTAAGAAAGCTCTTATGCATATTTTTCCTTTTCATGGGTGGGGGGTGGAGAAGGCGGCACAAGGGTGTGGGGAAGAGTTATTAATAGAATACTAAGTGTATTGTTAGATGTTGTTAGAAGATTCTAGAGATCACTTTGTAATTAATACTTAAGGGTTAGAATTCTATATATACAAAGGTTAATGTATATTGTTTCAAATCAATTTATTGAATAAAATTTTCTCTCATTCAGAAGAATCCTTTTCAAATGAAGGATAATAGTTAGTTATGACAGGGAATGTTTGTGTGAAAAGAAGTAATTCCTTTGTATTTTGGTGCTTGCATTTTGAGTGGATAATTGTTGAATAATACAAAAAGGGTTAGATCCTGAAGGGATATAATGGAAAGTTGACTAAGTATGTTGGAAAGATGAGCCAGTGAACAAGGAAAGGTTGTTGTAGAATTGAAAGTAGATCTGTCTATTATGAAAGACAGCCACCAAAAATCAAAGAAGTCAAAGAAGTTGGGGAGAATTCAGTCAACAATGACGAAAAGAAAGAAAGATATCTGCCTGGCAGATTTGTCGAGCAGGGAGACAAATCGCGGAGGTCATGGGCTATACAGGTGGAATTGCCCACATTCGAAGGAAAGTAATGAGAGGAGCTGGAAAGTATATTATAGGAAGAAGCTTAAAAATAAAAGCAGCTAGTCGTTAGATAGGGACTAAGACTTTCTGAGAAAGTCTATGTATATTTTCCTTGGGTTTGGCCAGCCTAGGTGTGGAATTCAAGAGTCAGGCTCTTGACTGTATATAAGCAGCAAAGGAAACTGCATATATTTTGGGACAAATAGAGTAAGATACTTAAGTACCACAACAAAGCATTTAAGTATAATATTTATATTAAGTGTAATAGTAAATATTAACCAACCTAAGTAAAATGTTTCAGGAAATGCATAGCCATCAGTACTGAACATCACCTGCATTGCAAAGTTTATTCTCGTGAGACATCAAATGTCGCTGCCAGAAAGTCATTATTTTGTGATTTACATGTTTCATTGGATAACCCAAAGTTCAAGAAGATTCTAATTTCATTATAAAATTCTTATTCCTTTGCAGTTTACACATAACGTTCATTTTACTTTGTTATATTTTTACCTTATTTAGTGGAGCCAATTCTAATAGCTCTTTCATCGAAGAAATCATCCCATGCACACTAAGCTTTGGAATTGCCAGCCCAAAATCAAGGTAGACCTGATAGAGAAGATTGTGTTACATGCCAGTTATCCAGTAATTCAAATATACTAATACCAAGGCATTGAGTTGTAAAACGTTTGCCTGTGAGTAAACAGAGGCTAGATATGATGCTTCCCTTGAGAATGGATAGGATGCATGCAACAAAACAATCCGAGACTTTGAATATCTCTTGTCCTCAAGAACTGCACGTAGATGAAGAGGATTGGACAGTCGCAGATCCAAATCTTTATCCCCAAACCTATCGAACAAAAGAACAAATTAGTATACTAAAGCTGCGAATCATGGTGATGTATGCCCTGACGGCTGTAAATAGGAAAAGAAAACATACCTTTGACATTTAGGAGAAGTGTGGTTGATCCTAAAAGTGGACAAGGCGCAAACTAATTTCACCTAACTAACATCAGTGATGTTTTGAGACCAAAATGTACCATAGTCACACCTCTTTGTTGTTCGAGTTCGAGTAACATTACTAATTGGAATATAAGGATGACTTAGTGGTAAAGTTGGAAGGAGAGGTAAGAGAAGGTTGCGATTTCAACTCCCTCCAGTAACAGTTTGGAGATATAAGATTGGTTTGGTGACTTTGAACGGGAGGGTGGAAGAGGTTGTGGATTCAACTTTCTCCACTTATAAATACTAACAACTAACATTGCCTCCAAAATACTTGGATATCATTCTATGTAAAAATATCAAACAATTTAAAACTATTCATTACCCCGTGTGTATCTGCATTGGCAAGTCATAAGATTGAGCAACTTCCAAACTTCGTAAGAAGATGTAGTCAATAAGATTTTTGTTTGCAATACGGAGAGGCTTCCCAGCTGAAAGTAAAGAAAGGTGAGAAAGAATATCCTGAAACAGATTATATTAAAATAAAACTGCACACTATACTCACCAATCAATGTTTGCCTCAGTCCTTCCTCGGCATCGTTATTAGTAACATTAGTGTTGATTTCTAAACCACTGCGGTATGCAGCTATGCTTTTCAATCCAAAGATCTCACCAGCAACTGTAACAGCAATGCTAAGGAATAGAGCTAAAATATTATGTTCTAATACAGCTAAAACAGCATTACATGCATGTGTGTGGAGACAGATTCAGTGACTTTTTTTCTGGGAAAAGTCATGTATGGTCATTCAACACATGAAGATTAAGAGAAGTTACGTGACTCGACTTTTCCCGGAAAGAAATCACTAAATCCGTCCCGTGTGCAGAGAGATAGAGAGAAAAAACATATAAAGGATATGATTTCAACTTTGAGACAAATGCTGTAGTAAATGAATCCACAGTCCAAGAAGATCCATCAGGCAAGTCCTTCAACATCAGATTTATATGTAAGATAACATAACAAGAAGGTGACCTAGAGGCAGAACATAAATAAGACCGTAAATAGAAGGATGCAATTAAACAGGAGTTTGCAAACAATAACATTAAACGAATACCAGAATGGGATTGTTTTTGCCCAAGAAATACTGTAATGAAAATTCACCTAAGATACCTAATAATCATGATTTTGTGCTGGTATCTCACCTCATCGAGGATTTCCTCGGCCAATCGTTCAATTCTTAAGATTCTACCTACAAAAGGTATAAAATTCTTGTGCCATTCTACGTCATGCTTTTTGTCGAATGTTAAGCCATCATCAATAAGTATGGCAGTGATTCTTGCAGCTTTAAAGCATGATGAGGTGATGGATTGCAATCCAGATACTCTCCGGTATTCTTCAACACCTTGCAAGGATATCTCAGATCCATACAGCTTCGCAATATCTCTTAAATTTCTCTGTTATATTAACATCACAAAATAGACTGTTACAATAAGATACACCAGTGTATTCCAGTATTGCAAAATCTGCAACAAACACGCAGTTGACTACCTAGTCAAGAGTCACAGATGACACACCCATCAGTTCAGACTAGTTGACTTTTTTTATTGTTAGAAGCATGAGTCGATGTCGCTCAAAGTTTGCGACACATAGCAATGAAATATGATTTCAAAAGCAAAAACAAATGTTGTTCGAACACAGGAATAGAAAGTTGATGAAGCAAAGTTAGAGAGTAAATTGTGCAGGCGAAGTTACCTTGAAAGAAAGAGAGTTGGGTGAGAAACTTAGCGCTTCACCGTTGGCCTCAGAAAAGGCGTGGATGAAGGAAAAGTTGGAGTCAAGAGAAACTATATTGTGAGCATGAGCGTCCACTAGTTCCACCTCCTCCACTGCTTTTCTCAACTCACTGGTATCCATTTTCTGTCTCTTTTTCGTAACAATCGTCAATGTCAACACTACTTCTCAGTTCAGAACTGGCTGGTTAGAGTCATACAGAACTATACAAAAACATTGTGTTCGGTTCGGGACTTTGGGGAGAGAGATATACTCAAAGGTATGTATATAATTTTTTTCCTTGGAAATTTTTGTCGTATACTTCTTTTAAAGTTATTATTATTATAAACATATTTTTTTAAAATATATTATTTTGATGTAATAAGAATATGAATGCACGTGACCATATATGTGTCCAAGGTAGAAAACCGTACAAAGTCTTGAAATAAAAATTATTCAACATAGAAAATATAATAAATATATAAATTGAAATTTAAACAACCTTAAAAAAGTACGCTTGATTAGTTTACGTTTCGAAAAACATATTTATAAACCATATGTTGTGAATCAATTTGGGTGGGTCACGTAATTGTATTTGATATGTATCTTTATATGTTAGTTTAGATATTATCAATGAAGTATCTATCATAATAAATTATAATAAAATCTTCAAATAATAATAAATTTTAGTGATAAAAAATTATTCGTTATTATAGTGATCAAATTTAGGTATCAATTTATAACTTAAATATTATTGTCAATTAAAATAGTTCAAAAAATTATAATTGATTTCTGAATTGGTAACTAAAATATTTTCTATTATAAATTGATCACTAACATTCGTTACCAATATTTTAATTTATATTCACCAAGGTTTTAATTTATATTCACACAAAAATAATCATGTATTTATTATGTTGTTAAGAATCATTGTACACTTCTCAATAATATCACTTATTTTATTATGTATCGTATCCTATTATTTTCAAAATAAACGTATCGACGTATCAGATATGTGTCGTATCCGATACATATACCGTATATGTGTATCATAGACCATATGCAAAATAATACTAGAAACATTTCCTTTCAATTAGAGCTATTAAAATGGGTTGGAACCCATGAGTCAACCTGGCTCACCACAGATTCGGGTCGGGTTGGGTTGAAATTTTTTTACAAATTTCAATACGGATTGATTTTTGACTCGACTCATATAGAGTTCGGCTCACCCAAGTTGAACCCGTGATAAGTTGTCTTGTTGGCTCACCAACCCGCAAATAAAGGGTCACACAAGTGTTTTCCGTTAAGGTGGGCTTTGCATTTGGGTCATGCTAAGTTGTTGTTTTTAACCAACACATAGATAATTTGTATTTTTGTGATTTTGGTTTGTATTTGGATTGTATTAAAGTTTATTTATATTCTAATTAGAATTATAATTTTGTTTTGACTGAAAAAAAAATAAAAAAAAAATTGTATTATTTTAATTAAGTGAGCCAGTGAGTCAATCCATTTAACCCACTATAAGGCCCACTTTTTCGTGCTGTCCTTCTTCTTTAGGCTGCCCCTAACCTTTGGGCCTGAGGGCTGGCCCAATAAGGGAAAAACTGACCTAAAGCTGTCCAAAACCCTAATTCTGGCACTTTTGCGTAAAACAGATTTCCACACACCCTTGAGCTACTATTGCCGTCTCCGCTAGGGTTTGGCCCTCGTTCCGTTCGAGTTAGTTCAACCCCGTTGCTCCTGCACGTAAGTTTGTTCCATGACCTTAAACCCTCTCTAAGTTATTTTTGTGTTCTATGTTGGGGTTCACCGTAGTAAACCTAATCTCCCTTCTGTGCCACTATCTCCAGCTCTTCAATCTGCTTGTGGGGCTGCTGCAGTGGTGGGCTTAGGTGTCAAAGTTATCTTGCTAGCTCATTCCAGGTAAGGGAAGCTAGACCTCACCACATTTTCGGTAGAATCTGCTTGTTTGATGAGTCTATGATGATTGAACGGTCTGTGTGTGAATTTAATCGGTTGAAATTGTATGTTGGACTGTGTGGGTGCGTATGGGTGGCTGTCACTCGAAAGAACAATGGCGGGCACTGGTTTTCTCGCCCAAGCGAGCTTGCCTCGCCTAGGCGAGATTAGCAGAGGCTCGCCTAGGACCTGCTGCTCGATCTCTCGCTTAGACGAGAGGTTTTTATTTTTGAGCGAGGAGTGGTCTCGCCTAGGCAATAAGGGACTTGCCTGAGCGAGACCTCGCAAAGTCCGCTTTCCCCTTTCGCGATCTCGCTTAGGCGAGAAGGATTTCGCCTGAGCGAGAGGACCCCCCTTGCCTGAGCGGGACCTGTTAGCCTGAGCGAGACTGTGGGGTGAGTTTGGTACTATTGTTGAATGGTGCATTGATGTGTGATTGCCTATTTGATCTAAATGCTTTACTACGTGGGTTGAGGGATGATGCCATGATTGATATATGAGGTTGCGGTGGGAATGGTATGTTGTTGTGTTATATGAATTGGAAAGCCTGAGTTGCATGATGGGGTTGTTATACATGATGTTAGTATTATGGGGACTTCTGATTGGTTGGTGAAACATGTTCAA
>Ga0214545_1004938_pt1 | contig 24589 bp, 16 predicted proteins | sample CNSS4metaG_FD_160064 | JGI IMG/M metagenome (GOLD analysis project Ga0214545, IMG submission 160064) | Root nodule microbial communities from cowpea collected in UCLA plant growth center, Los Angeles, California, USA - CNSS4 | ecosystem: Host-associated > Plants > Roots > Nodule | place: USA...
AGGATGTGAAAGTTTACACAAAGATTTATAATAGTTCAAATAAAAATAGATCATTTACATAGTTTAGCTCTTCAACCTTATAGCAACTGAAATTCAATATCTTTATATGTCAATTACAAACACTTAATATATGTGAAGCATATACAAGATAGAAACAAGTAAATCAACTCCTTAACACACTCGAGGAGGATATGATCTAGATCACACTAAGAGGAATACAATAAACAATTCTTGAAAACCTTCAAGAGGATAACATTTCAACCCTTGAAAACTTAAGAGGAAATAATGTGGGATCAACCCAACAACTTGATAATGAAAAGAAGTTACCATGTACATAAACCACTTGTGAAGTTTAAGCAACAACACACAAACTTTTAAGACTACAAAAAATTGTGTTACTTTTTGAGACTAAAAAACAATTGAGTCTCCTCATATAAAGATAAGTAAGAAACCTAGTTCAATGGACAAAGCAAAGACTTCAAAATCGACATGACCCAAAAATCATCAACCGTAAACGTCATCAATAAACTTTGGACTTCACGTATAATGGGAGATCCTTAAATTTTTGCATAACATATGAGGTTTAGATTCTACTTGTAGCTACAAAATGTCTGACACACATGCATTATAAGTTCTTCATATTCTTTACGCAAGTAAAGAATCTCAGACACACGTGCATAAAAGTTCTTCAGGTATTATATGCAACTAAAGAATGTCAGACACATGCATAAAAAGTTCTTGTTGACTAAATTGAACAACTTTCGTCTTATTGCAATAAATGAATGTTTAACACAAAATGCAACACTAGATTCCTCCATTAAAACTTTCACATATAAAGACTCTAATTAAAATTTAACCACTATGATCATCTATGATAGCTTCTCTTACTTTAAACTCTATGCTCTTGACAAACACCTAGCTCAACACGAGGAACACCTAACATCTGTAAGCTTTGATAAAAACGGTTCAATTGGGACAATTCTTAATCTTCCAACCACTAAAAAATAAGGGAAAAAGGTAAAAAATGGAAAGAAACTTAGATTGAAAATAAAAGAGACAGATACATGAGTAAGTGAAAAAAAAGAAAATAAATACCTGTTTTTATTTTTAACTTGTAACTGATCTTGTTTAACTTATAAAAAGGGTCAAATAGATTTAAACAAACTCTAATATTTAAGAAATTTGTATGTAAAAGCGTTGGAAATTCAAGTGTGAGAATAAGTCCCACATTTAATAGATATGAAAAAGTTGAGCACCTTATAAGAATAAAAATCCACACTTTAATGGTGTGTTTGGATGAGGCAATTCAAGAAGGTGATTCATTTATTTGGAGAATTTGAAATTCTTTGTAATGAAATGCTTTGTTTGAATAGAGAAATTAAAAAGCATTTAAAATGCATGCATTTTTTGAGGTATTTCAATTAGCTAAATTAGAAGAAATTCAAATACACTAAAAAAAAGTGGAATTTGAAATTCTTCTCTCTCAACCCCAAACGGACCTGGCAAACCCGACAACCATGATAGGTTGGGCTCGCCAAACGATCTAGATGGATCAGACCAACCTGGCAACATAGACGGTCGGGAGGGCCCGACGACCTAGACGGACCGGGGTGACCTGATGACACATATTGGTCGGCCATGCTTGATAACTCAAACAGGTCGGTCAAGCTCGACAACCCACATCGTCCGGGTGGGCTCGAAGACAGACACTGGTCGAACTGACCTGACAACCAAGATAGGTCAGCGAGTCCGATTACCTACACAAGTTTGGTGGGCCTGACAACCCAGATGTGTTAGGTGGACCCAACGACCTAGACGAGCCCGACCGGTCCGACGACCTAGGCGATACCGACCAGCACGATGACCTTGCCAGGTCGGGTCGACCCATTTGTTAGGTTTTACATAGGGGGTTTCACTGGGAGAACAACACCAATGAGATCTGAGCCTAACCACATAAAACACTGACACCACTCTCAACCCAAAACCTTAAGGCAATGAGTTTATAGGTCTTTATTCTTATATAGTGCTCTACTTTCTCATTTCTGGTCAATGTGGGACTTAGACTCACACTTGGATTCCTAACACCATTGACATAGACTTGCCGAGTGTGCCCGATGACACAAACGTGCCTGACAACCCAGATGGGTCAGATCGACCTGACAACTTAGTGGGACGAAGTCGGGCCAACAACCTAGACGAGTTGAGTCGGGTTGGGTGTAACATCCCTACTGGATATTACAAATTTAATTAAAATAAAAAAGGAATATAAATAACTTCATTTAATAAAACATCATTTCCCAAAAACGCGAGAAATTTTAAACTTTTATTTATTCCAATAATAATAATCCAAAATCCATGGAATATAAATAATATTATAATTATCCAAAAGTCCAGTAATATCAATAGTTACAACTGATTTGAAATCATAAAACAATATAGAAACTCTGAGAAAATTCCCAAGCTAGCCCATGCTCTGAGCCTATGCCTCACCAGGATCACCTGCAATTTCATCTGCTCTCGTGTACCGCGTACACGATCATCGTCAAACACAAACAGATAGGGTGAGTTAATATCAAACAATCATATGTATATAAAAAAAATTATATATCCAATTAATTATACTAAAGAAAATTCCCTTCCTTCATCCCACATGACCACAACCATATTTGGATATCATAAGCACATCAAAGGAAATCCACTCTTTGATCTCACATGGCCACAACCATGATTTGATATCCAGAACCATCAAAGGAATCTAATCATTTCCTTCCACATGGCCACAACCATGTTGACCGTGTTCTACATCTTCTTGTGAGTACCTCAAGATGTCTTGCTACCTCACCTATCGGCCATAACCGATAGAGCACGTGCGGGAAACCATGCTACGGATTACACACCGTAACACCAAGCGGAGTTCCCAATACGAACATAGTCCGTAGCGTCCTAAAACTACGTAACTCGTCACCTATTTACTGAGGAGGATAATCTATCTGGACCCATCCGTACTGGCCACAACCAGCACACTCACATTGACAACACTCGCCAACCTGAGCCACAACTCAAGAGTTCCTCGTGTTCATTCGTTATCCCAAGCCATAACTCAAGGGAGGACATTCTGAGCCACAACTCAGAGAATGTCACGTGCTTAACCCCTATCCCGAGCCACAACTCAAGGAACACCAGCAAACCCACCTTTGAGATATCTTAGAAGTCTTGTAGACCACACATTGTGAATCAAACACAAACCAACCTGATATAGCATTATCGATTGCCTTGAAACACAACATTGTACTCCTCTTTGGTTATGCTAAAAGCCTTCATCCAAATACCCAAGCATATCTCACTTAAACTAGGCTCACTCGCCTGATCAAGCAAGTTGCACAATAGCAGTCCACGAACTCTCGCTTGAGCAAACTTCTTCTCGCTTGGGCGAGACCATCCTTCGCCTAAAACATCATGTGCCTCTCCTAGGCGGCAAGTTTAACCAGAACCCATCATCCATCGAATTTTCGCTTAGGCGAGGGTCTCTCGCCTGAGCGAGACGCGCTTTCGCCCAGCAAAAGCTCTCAACACTATTGAGTTCTCGCTTAGGCGAGGCACATTCGCCTAAGCGAGATGGCCTGTCGCCTAAGACCAAAACTCTCTGCCTGAGCGAGACGCTCAGACAGACACAGACTCGACTCTTTGCTAATCTCGCCTAGGCGAGCCTGGCTCGCTTGAGCGAGAATCGCAAACTTCCGCACTGTTACGCAAACATGCACAAATCACATCCCAAAACAACTCTAAGCAATTGAAAGTAGTGCACAAAGCTTATGGACATAATTTGGACCCACTATGATCTTCAAAATCCAAGTTGAACCATAAACAACATGTACAGTGCATAAACCCCTCATATTCATACAATTGGTAAGAATTTCGATAAACAATATCAAAGCACCCAAACCCCTAATTTAGATAATATATAGCACGAATTTCATGACATACAATTATAAAAATCATGCACATAAAACAACAATACGAAAATTTGGTTCAGCTCCCCTAACCTGTAATTTTCCTTGCAAAAATTGTAATGCTATAGCTTTTCTTTTTGATCCAAAAACGAAATCTCCCAGTGCTCCCACAATTAGCCTTAGACAGTCTCTCAATACTCTCCAATTCGCTCTCCTCTCAAAAGGTAAAATAATAATACTACAGAAACCTTCTTTTCACCTAAAATTGGCATTTTATAGGTGTCTTAATGGTAGGTTTAAGTGCTAAAACGAAAATAAGCTTAATGGTGGTTTAATTGCTATTCAAGGACCATTATTTAATTGCTAGGGTTTTTCTAAGCCTTTTCACATTCAAGTCACAACTAATTGTTAGCAAAAAGAAAGTCAAATTTGGGTTTATCAAGGTTCAAACCCATACCATGCTTGTCATCAAAACAAAACACAACTACTCAACATATTCATGTTTCGTGATAATCAACACATAATTGACATACATAGGACTTGAACACACATCCTCTCAAACAATCAAGTACTCTTAACCATTTGTGCTAATACTTTTCCATATCACATCAATTATTATTTAATGCCATAAAGGGTCCCACTACCTGTATTTATTAATTACTTATTTAGTTAATTAATTAATTTTCTCGGGTCTTACACTGGGTCGACGAACATGATGGGCATGACCGGTCCATATGGGCTGTCAGACTGATCAAGTTTCTTTGGATCGTCGAGTAGACCCAACCTTGCCTGTTTGGGTTTCTCGGACCGGCTCAGTCGTCGAGTCGGCCCGATCCATTTGGGTCGTCGAGCCCGTTTCCAAATTTATCATGAACTCAAAACATAATTAAGCCTAAAATAAATATTGTTAAAATGAAATTTTATCTCACAATAAATTCAATTATTTTATCCAAACTAGAAATTGAAATGTAAGGTATTTTAACTTTTTTATCCAAACAAGTTATTTAGAAAATGAAGAAAATTTAATTGTAAACAATTCAAATATAATACATTTAAATTTTTCAGCATTGTTGAAATGCTTCATCCAAACACAAAGTAAGATTTTGGTGTAAATTTCTTTTGTAAATTAAACTCAAGTCTCGTTAATATTATGTCTCTTAGATAATCCTATAGCAAAATAACTATAAAAAAACTACATATTTTCTTGATATATTTTTGTTTTAATATTTAAACAAAATTTCACTCGAGTAACTTGGGTAAATATAATTATGAAAAAAGAAAAACATTACATACAAGTTTTCTTAAAAGGCCAATTTGGTTCATAGAAGGAATACAAATTTGTTTTTGGAAGTTATTTGGTAAAAATGAAAATGAAAACAGGTAATGTGACAAAAAAATATAAAAAAATCACAAACAAAATAACATAAATGTAAGATATATCTAATTAAATATGAAATATACAATAACAAAATTATTTTAATTATTTAATATATATATATATATATATATATATATATATATATATATTTGATGACATTTTTCTCTATAGGAAGAAAAGTTATAATGTGAGTTACACACATTATTTCCTTAATCATTGTTCCACACTTTTATACAGAAACTAGATAGATAAAAGAAAAATATTTCTATCTTTCACGATCATTTCTTTCCCCATTCTTTTTACAAAAATTTACATATAATATTGTAAATGTTTGATCAAAGTTACTTTATAAATTAGAAAAATTAATTTATAAGTTTATGAAATATTTAATCAAATACATTATTTATAAATGTTTAAGAAAAATCTATCCAAATAAAATTTTAATATCTGTTCATTAATTATTAATTATTATTTTTGTGGATGAATATTCATAAGTTATATCGAAATGATTTGACAAATACATTCATATAAATGTTTAGGAAAACGATTATCCGACAAAATTTGAATAAGTATTTATTAATTATCAATTTTTGTGAATGGATAGTTAAAAAACAAGTGATGATGATTTGTAAGATTAAGCTAAAAAGGAAGTTTAAGGATTGTAATTACGACAGCGCCACCGATTAAAGAAAAGGCTGGCCTCGTTGATTTCTGTCCGACAGTAGAATTCGAAGAGAGAGAGAGAGAGAGAGAGAGGACTAATTCAACCATTTTCAGTGATTCACGGTCACACCTGCTTGTAGTCATAGTGAGAGAAAGAGAGAGAGAGAAAAAAAGAGAGAGAGAAGAATACCAGAACAGAAAACCGCGCAAAAACTAATGGCGAGTTTTAGGGTTTTGTGAACCTACTGCGATGGAAATGCCTGCTAGAAGATCCAACTACTCGCTCCTCAGCCAAATTCCTGATGACCAGTTCTCTGGCGCCTCCGCACCGTCCTCTTCCGGCGACGGAAAGACAGGCCGTGCCGGCAAGTCGGACCGCGTCTTCGACTGGGACCTCGTTGCCGATCACAGGGCGGGTCAGCAGGGGGCCAACCGGATCGGAAACCTGTACTCCTCGATCGGCCTGCAGAGGCAGTCCAGCGGGAGCAGCTACGGCGAGAGCTCGCTATCCGGCGGCGGCGACTTCTACGCTCCGACGCTGTCCACAGCGGCGGCCAGTGACGCTGACGCCTTTGGTTACCTCCACGACGAGCGGAACAAGTTTTCCGAGGCTCCGGCGAGGATCGCGGGCTCCTTCGGGAAGAGCTGGGCGCAGCAGACGGAGGAAAGCTATCAGCTGCAGCTCGCGCTCGCGCTGCGTCTCTCGTCGGACGCCACGTGCGCGGATGATCCCAATTTCCTCGATCCGATGCCGGACGATGGGGCCTTGCGGCTGTCGTCATCGGCGGACGCGGTTTCACATAGGTTTTGGGTACGTTGATCCTTGTGCCTCTCTGTTTTCACTTGGATTGGATTGTGGTTGGGAATTCCGGTGATGGATTTCGCGTGAGGCGTTCTTGAATAGTGTAGAGGTGTGAGTGGGCATGGGTCTATTTTGACTCTGATAAACCTTATTAAGTGCATTGTAACGTAGCAAGAGGAAGCTGCAGTGGTTCTATGATTGACGTGATTCTTCTGCAAATTGTTGAGTTTATATTATGTAGGTTTTGAGTCTGCGCCAACTGGAGTATCAATCAAGTGGTTGATGGTTGCAAACTTTAGAATTTCATTCAGACTGCGGGTCCTTTTCCATGAGTGACTGGAGGAGTTGTAAAATTGTAGTTTGAATGGAAGGAAGGGAATTGCATTAGTACATAACTGTTTGAAGTTAAATGGAGTGGAAGGAAAAGTTACTCACTGAAAGTTTAAATAAAATAGTCAGTAAAAGAAATTAGTTAGATATGAGCAGGAGTAATTAAGGGGAAAGGAGGATATATCTTGTATCTACTGTAGATTGAGCTTATGCTCTTTGTTAAGGGGAAACCCTTGTAGCAAAGATGTTTTCCTATTTTCTATTCTTTTTATTCCATTTAATTCCTAGCAAAAATCTTCTTTAGAGGCTATGTATTCTTTGTCTCAAAGGACATGGATTTTGAATTATAGTGTTGAAGTCTAATGGGTATCAGGCTCCTTTATGTTTTTCTCTTCTACTCTTCCCCTCTGGCATCTGCTCCTTGGGGGAAACTGTTTGACAATTGCTGTGAATTTTGGGCTGGGTATCCTCTTACTGTGTGGCTATCATATTTTTCCTTCTTGAGTTATTTTTCTTGTTGTTGCACTGCATAAAAATTCAATAGCGAAAAATGTAATGTTTTAAGGAGCTTCAGAATGTTAAATTATATATCGGCTCCATTGTGGGGGAGCAGAGGATACTTGTTCATTCTCGAGGAAATTGCCACAAAGTAGTACTATTGTAATTTCTCAGAGATGAAGTTGAAACCTGATTCTTAGGTTATATGAATTAAGTTTAAGAAGAAAAATTTCCCTCCACTCTTTATTCTACTTTTATTTTCCTTTAAAAATTTTCTCTAGTTTTTCCTAGAAAGTTGAGGAAGGAAACTGGAAAATTTTCATTTTGACAGACTTGTTGCACTTGTTGATATTTGGTAGACGTTGATTTTGTGTCTTATTAACAACATGCACCAGGTGAATGGCTGCCTGTCATATTCTGACAAAATTCCGGATGGCTTTTACTTAATTCACGGGATGGATTCTTTTGTCTGGACTGTATGCACTGATCTGCATGAAAATGGCCGAATTCCTTCAGTTGATATGCTGAAGTCTGTGAATCCCTGCATTGTTTCTTCACTTGAAGTAGTTTTGGTAGATCAACGCAGTGACCCCAGCTTAAGAGATCTGCAAAATAGAGCTCATAACATTTCTTGTAGCAGCATAACAACATCAGATGTTGTAGATCAGCTCTCCAAGCTGGTTTGCAACCGAATGGGGTGAGCTTCCTTGACATTCATGGATTGACCTATTTAACTTTTTTACTGGTCATGTCATTCTAACTGTGTTTTATTGCTGTAACAAGGGGATCAGCTTCTGTTGGGGAAGATAACCTTGTTTCCATCTGGAGGGATTGCAGTAATGATCTTAAAGATTGTTTAGGATCTGTTGTTATTCCAATAGGTAGTCTATCTGTCGGCCTCTGCAGGCATCGTGCTATATTATTCAAAGTAAGGCTCCACTTTCCTTTGGAGTTAAGGGTGTGATTGTGCATGTTGACTTTTCTTTTTGCTGCTTTAGTGCATGCAATTGTGCTTAAGTTGTTTTTTAAATGACCTGCTTTATAATCAATATTTTCAGGTACTAGCTGATGCCATCGATTTGCCATGTCGAATTGCAAAGGGTTGTAAATATTGCAAAAGGGATGATGCCTCATCTTGTCTTGTACGATTTGGGCTCGACAGGTATGTGCTCTATTGCCAAACACATTTTTCTGTTTATGAGTAGAGCTGCAGTGTTAAAACTAGTATCCATGAGTTATGATGACCATGGAAAAGGACATTATTCAAATGGTTAAGTTTTATGTGAGCATTGTATAGATTAACATTTTAAATATATGTTTCTTAAAAGCAATGTTCCTTACACCTCTCATCTGACATAATTTGAATACAGGGAATATCTTGTTGATTTAATTGGAAAGCCAGGACACTTATCTGAGCCTGATTCCTTGCTCAATGGTCCATCTTCCATCTCATTTTCTTCACCCTTGCGCTTTCCACGACTTAAACCAGCTGAACCTACCATTGATTTCAGGTCACTGGCCAAACAGTATTTCTCGGACTGTCTGTCTCTTGAACTCGTCTTTGACAACAGTTCTGCAGGTTATATTCATATTTCCTATTATTTTATGATATTCTGTATCTGGGAATGCTTTGTTGTTGTTTTCACTTCTTGAAAGATCCTTGTAATGGCCTATTGTTGCAATTATTAATAATTTAAAATGTAGGTCTCCCTGATCTTTTTTGTTTTAATTTCCATTTTTTAATGAACAATGAAATCATTTGCTTTAAGCTAGTTACTCTGTGATAGGGATGGGTGCCCAAGAAGACCAAAATTTGGAAGGTTTATGTTAAATGAAAAATGACGGGCTGCTACTATACTTGGTCATCTGAGTATGAAGAGTTAGTTACGTATTGTCATAGAGCCATAGATCCCCGATAGGGGGATGGTCATTAGGAGGGGAGAGTGAGGAGTTAGTTTTTGCAATTAGTTTTGGCTTTAAGTGTAGGTGAAGAATATATCGTTTCTGAGGAGTAGCATTCTGCTCTTGAGTATCAGTTTAGGGTGTTAAATCTGCGATTCCTGCCATAGTTCCATTCTGATAGTTTAATAATTAAATCAACATCTGGAATAGTGCTAAAAAGCATGTTCTTTGAATAAATGTTCATGCTGCATGCGGGACATTACTTTTAGTTTTTCTTGCTATCCTCTAAATTTGAACTAGGTGCCAGTATAGAATACCCTATAATTTTTTTTACATGAGCTGTTGCCAATGGAAGTTCTGGATTCTCGATTTCAGAGCAGTTTGATGGGAAGTACAAAGACAGGAATAACCCGAGGCCAATTTCAACAGACAGCAATAGAAATTCCCATCTTCCTCTCCATCCCCAAGATTCTCATCCCAGCACACGTGAACAGTTTTCTGAAACATATGTAGCAGGTAATGCTCCTCAGAACATTGTAGACTCGACCGTGGGAAAGTATCCACCACCAGTAAAGCATAAGCGTCCTGTTGGTATACCAACCCCTAATGATGACATGATTGAGGGCAAGAGGTTTGTTGAAGGAAGTCAACTAATTCCTAGCAAACCTACTCGAGAGCTTACACTTGACATGGAGGATTTGGACATCCCATGGAGTGATCTTGTTTTAAGAGAGAAAATTGGGTCAGGTATATATCCTCCTTTATAACGCAATTTTTGTTTTTAAAAGTCTTGGGGACAAAAGTAGCCATACTATTGGACAGAAAAAAGAGAATATAAAGTAATGATAATAGAAAAAAAGGAAACCGAAAAAATGAAGCCGTCTCAGTTGTGCAGTCTCCAATCCATATGCACTTTTGATCTGGGTCTTTCATAGGGCTTCATGGCTAGATCACTAAATAAAAGAATTCAAAATGTAACATCCAATCGCATATACCACACAACACAATTATTTCTTCTCCCAAACCAAGTTAATAATCAATGTCTTCTAACTAAAGGAGCAGTGTTTAATGAATCAGTAACTTGATTTTTCTAGTGGCATGATTGTAATTAATATCTGTAGTTATTAAATTGAAAGTGGTTTTTGTATTTCAGGTTCTTTTGGCACTGTACATCGTGCTGAGTGGAATGGCTCGGTAAGCCACTCTCTCTCTCAAATTGGTGCTGTATAAATTGGCCAGCATGTGGTTGTTTGAATTGTTCCTGTTAAAATTTCAGGGAATGAATGAAAAAGAAAAAGTGAATAGAGAGAGAGTAATAAGATGCTGTATAATTGATATATTGTTATATGATACACTGACCCTTAACTAGTTTTCTTCTATTTATGCTTAATAATATATGCCAAAGACAGGTATCGTAAAACTGATATAAACAGAAGTCCAGCCCAATGTTACTCCTTACATAGTATTATTAAAGACAATCTTTATTGGCTCCTCTAAATGTACATCTAGGACAAGCCCAGCCATCAGTAACAGTATACAATTTCTATTTTCCAATTGAGTTGCGCATCAAAAGACCCGGAGTTTATTTGAAAAAATGTCATCTGCCAAGAGGATTAGGTGTTTGTTGCTCATGGAACTATTTCCATCAAACATTTTATTCTCAGGAAACAAATGGAGCCTTAAATACTGTTGCCATAGTGTTAGATATTTTGGGCTTATGTTCTTTTGTTTTCAAGTTTTTTTAGCTATATCTGTGTCATCAATTGGAATGCAAATGCGTTGGGGCCATGGGGGTTATATATTCTCAAGGAGGATTGTGCATTTTCCAGGATTGGTTCATTGAAGCTTGAAACAGAAATAGTGTTTCACAAACAATTTTCTTATGCTTCCCTCGTCCTTTCAACCCTGTTTATCTTTTAGTTTTTCTGTTCTTACATCCTTCAAAACAATCAATTGCAGGATGTTGCTGTGAAAATTTTGATGGAACAAGATTTTCATGCTGAGCGCTTCCAGGAGTTCCTGAGGGAGGTATTCTTTAAGTCCTAACCATGCATCATATATGTGCTATTTAGATTTTTGCTTGCTGCTCATTTGAGCTCTGTTTTCCCTTCTCTTGTAGGTTACAATAATGAAACGTTTGCGGCATCCAAACATTGTTTTGTTTATGGGTGCAGTCACTCAGCCCCCTAACTTATCAATCGTCACGGAATATTTATCAAGGTTGTACTCCTTTCCCTGTTCTTCATTCTTTTCCTTGAAAGAGTGAAGTTTTTTAAGGCTATAGGATTATAGGATATTTGGACCTTGAGATTCTAAGAGTTTTTGACGGAAGTGCAGGGGTAGCTTATATAGGCTGTTGCATAGATCTGGTGCCAAAGAGGTGTTGGATGAGAGGCGTAGGCTTAGTATGGCTTATGATGTGGTATGCATTTAGAAATCTATTGTTTCTGGTTTTTATCATTTTTTGAAATCGAAATGTCATAATATTTGTATTCTTTGATTAACCATGTTATTTTGTTATTTGCAGGCAAAGGGGATGAATTATCTTCATAAACGAAACCCCCCCATTGTTCATAGAGATCTGAAATCTCCAAACCTTCTCGTTGACAAGAAATATACAGTGAAGGTAGGAATGAAGTTTTCTCTAATATACCAAATACAAATAGTCTTAGAGTTTCATATAAATCATTTTATCACCCATGGCAGTAGAATTCCACTTCTCTTGCAGATAGCCTTGCATTGATACAATTCTATAATTAGTCACCACCTATGTTTACATCATTTTTGTTCTAGCATAGCTTGAATGTAGTAAGATGTTATATTTGCTCAGTTAGTAGGAGGGCTGGCTGTCTCAGGTTTCTTCTGGGACAGAGCAACCTTCTCTCACCTGTCCTTTAGAAATTTGTATGTCATCCCATTAGGAAAATGACACTTTTTCCACATAGCACGACTGACTGCTCTTTTATATTTTCTAGAGAGATGGAGCTAGACGAATAAGCTATTGATTTGATTTTTTCTTGAAATAGTAATTAATACTGTTTTTCTTGGTACATTCTACTAAAAATTTAGTATTTTGGTTTCACCCGTATACTTTTGAACTGGTGGAAGATTGAATTTATTTCTGAAGCTACTCTATTTTGATAGGAGCCAGCCTTTTCTGCTAATTAGTTGTGCTTGTTTTGGTGCTAATTTGTGAAGTTGTTGAAACGCCATTTAGTATGATAACATGTGCTGTGTGTTGGTAACAATTTGTCTTGGCCAGCTTTGTTTATTGGGGTTAGTGAGTGGGAGGGATTGATCTGTTGTCTTGGACATATATGGAGGTTTTCCCCTGTCTAAATGATATTGGCTACTTTGTAGGTTTGTGATTTTGGGCTTTCCCGTCTGAAGGCCAATACATTTCTCTCATCCAAGTCAGCTGCTGGGACTGTAAGTTCTCATTTGCTTCGGAAATTTTTACTTTGCACTTCTTATGTTTGAGAGGTACATTTAATTTTTCTCCTTTTCCTCCCATAGCCTGAGTGGATGGCTCCAGAGGTTCTTCGTGATGAGCCATCAAATGAGAAGTCAGATATTTACAGCTTTGGTGTAATCTTATGGGAGCTTGCAACATTGCAACAGCCATGGGTTAATTTAAATCCTGCACAGGTTTGTTTTATAATAACTGTTATGCATGAAATTGCTTCATGTTTATGCTACTTCTGTTATAATTATATTGCTTCAGCATTTATGAGACTTGTGTGAAATGAATGGCCGTATTAACATGTAGTATGCAATTCGAGTAGCATGTGGCGGGGAATACAAATCTAAAAATTATTGCGATATACTGGTTGGAGCATGTATTGGACAAGTTAAAAATGATGGGTATACTGTGAATGTTGTGGAAGAACGGATGTTTTTTTTTTTTTACTTTTGAGTATTATCCCAATTCATGGTGGTCATTCATTGTTATATTATACTTCATTTGGTTGCATTTGCATACACAGGTATAAGTGTAAAAGGACACTCCAGGTTTAAAGAGTGATCCGGGCGAAGGGTTCACAAACTATTATGTTTCTATTACATTTATTTATTTATTTATTTTTCTTCAACGTTGACGAATTCATATTGGCCTGCAGGTTGTGGCAGCTGTTGGCTTTAAGGGAAAAAGGCTTGAGATCCCACGTGATGTGAATCCCCAAGTAGCTGCCCTAATCGAGGCTTGCTGGGCCAAGTGAGTTCAGATGCATTTTTGCCTTTATACATTTCAATGAAATATTCTATCAAAATGGTTTATTGATATTCACTGTTTACTACAGCGAGCCTTGGAAACGACCTTCTTTTGCGAGTATTATGGATTCTTTGAGGCCATTGCTGAAACCCCCTACACCTCAACCTGGTCGTCCGAACATGTCATTACTCAGCTGAATGGTTGGAACACCAAGTAGCTTTTCATGCACATATGACAGGATTTTATCGATCTTGATGTCTAACAAGATTACACTATTTTTAGTTGTCCTAGGTACGTCCCGAATTCCATAAAGGTTTTCTTGCCAACACTAAATCTAGATGGGACCTAGTATTTCTCAATCTTAGCTTCTGCTTTGGGTAAGGGGAATGACCATCGATTTTCTAGTGGAAATATTGATTTTCTCATTATTATAATTGGAGCTGGTAAGAGAATTAATCATACTAAGCCTACCTACAACTCGATAAAAAATATACTTAAAAGTTTATCTTTATTTATTGTGTCCTTGTTGATCGTGTGACTTATCTCGTGGTCAAACTAATGCTTGTTCGTGTCTTTTGGTTGCAGAGTCAATTGTATATTTCTTTAATTCAGGTTTAAGAATACTGATTTCCGACCCAGAGCAAGGATACTCCATCTTTATTGTTCCGACATATTGTTTGATTAGGTGATCTTGTAATTTTACTGAGAAATATTTTATTTTTCTCCTTCCATAGTTTTGTATGTAAAAAAAATTTCCCATTGTAATTACATTCAGTTAAATGATAAGCAGCTTTGCCGGCGGTGTTCTACATTTTTTGTTCCTAAACCAATGAATAGACTCTGTATGTACTTGAATCAGTTCAGTGGTAGGAGTCCTTTCAAACCAACTGGTCCCCCCCTTCAATGTATTATTTTCCTTGGTATTATTAATGTCTTTCTGCCCCTCGTGCTGGAATGCACACGACTCAATTGTACCCACGCCACATTTTTCTTGAGTTATATAATTGCTACTCATTCTAGAATTTTGAGAAAAAAAAAAAATCTGTTAGTTGGAAAAATCGTTTTCCTTTAAATTGGAGTATAGAAATAAAGAATACGTGTTAATGGACAGCCTCAGCTTTATCCAATTATCCACAGTTTAAGATTTTTACACATAAATTGAGAATAATATTAAATGTGTTTTTATAATATAATTTTACTAAAATAGTCATTTTCTCAAGTAGTGGTTGAATAATTAACAGATATAATATTCAAAATTCAGTAAGATTATTGAGGTAGGTTATTTAAGGGTAACTTAGGATAAAAGTAATCAGTGCCTTGTAAATTTAGAATACAAGTAATTTGTTTTGGGACAAATTGTAAATGTAAAAATTTGAGGTGAAAGAAGTATAAATTATATATTTTCAACATAACAGATGTTCGAATAAGAAACCAAGAAACATGAGTTTTTTGTAAGTTGGAATTCATTTATGTATAAATTAACCAGGAAAAAAATCATGTGCTTTATATAGATTTCTACGTTTAATCTATATGCAAATTAATTTGAATTTATAAAAGAAAAATAGTACCATTCAGCAGCCAGAGCCGAACAGAAACGTGATAGAGAGCTTGCTGGTTTTCAAACCAGACTCTGTTACAAAAGCATAAAAAATAAAAGATTTTCAACATAGTTCATTGGCTTTTGATTATAAATTTAAGCTTTTTTCAGCAAACAAAATTGTTAATCTATTTTTTTCAGACGAAATAATCGAAATCTCTGGTTTTTCTCTATCAAGCCAAGAGGAATCCGTGGTAGCAAAATCCCACTGCAAATTTGATTTAACCTTTTAGTTTAGCGAACCCCCCAGAGACACAACATGTGTTGATGAAAGAAGAACAAAAAAACCCTTGCTACTGTGAACTCGTTATTCTGTGACCACAATTATGAATAATCTGCAATAAAATAAAAAAAGAAAAAAGCTAGGGTCCCAGGAAAAATCCGCAGAAAAGACAAGAAGAGGAAAAAAGGAAGTTTAGCAGTGTGGTATTGGTTGGTAGAGTTGTCTTGGGCATTAAGTATCTGACTTGACCAGTCGCTGTCAGTGACAGTGACCACAAAATCCAACCCAAGAAACAGGTAAACAGTAGTTCGTGTGACAAAAATATCTATCCAACAACGCGGTCCCAACACACAAACACTGTTCCCCAAGAATCAACCATCCCCAGTTGTAACTAACCAACGTAACTGCCACGAAACAAACCAACCTCAACCTCAACCTCAAATATTAATCAAAGTCGGCACTCTCACAGTCACACTTTCACTGTGCAATGGCCCTTCTTTGCCACCGCCATTCCTCCACCCTCCACCGCCCTCGCACCCTTTTAATAACCCCTTTCTTACCCTCCAAACTGCACTCTAAACCTCTCTTATTATTCCTTAATTTCTCTTCACAATGAACCCCACCGATGACAACTCTCCCAAGCCCTTGGAGGTTCTGCAGATGAACCCGGTTCCGCCCTTTTTGTCCAAGACCTTCGACCTCGTCGATGACCCCACTCTCGACCCCATCATCTCCTGGGGCCCCTCCGGCTTTAGCTTCGTCGTCTGGGACCCTCTCGAGTTCGCCAGAGTCGTCTTGCCGCGACATTTCAAGCACAACAACTTCTCCAGTTTCGTTCGCCAGCTTAATACTTATGTGGGTATCCTCCCTCTGCTTTCGTTCGGCCTCAAAATGGCTGCTTCCCTTTTATCTCTTTGTAACTCTTCTTTTGCTTTTGCCTTTTGGGTCCTTATGTAACTTACTTTTGCTGTTTTCTTTGGGTGTTTTTGTAATTTGGGTTTAGATTGACTTCTTGTATGTACTTTGATTGGACAAGTTGATGTATCCACTGGGGTGTGAGAATGTATATAAAGTTGAAATTTTGACGTTTTTTTTTTTTTTTTTTTTTTTTTTTTTTTTGTTTTTTTTTTTTTTTTTTTTTTTTTTTTTTTTTTGTTTTTTTTTTTTTTTTTTTTTGATGTTTGTTTTTTTTTTTTTTTTTATGGTGTGTTCTGTTTCTTAAATAGGTAGTATGGTTTCTTAGCTTGCTTGCACGAATTTTTTGAATGCGTGCGAGTTTGTAATGGTTGAGTGTGTAGTGTATTTGTGCGGGGAGAGAGAGTGAAGCTTTGTTTTGTGTAAGACCATGTTTTGTTTTGTTTTGTTCCAAACCCTGATCGCAGTGGAAAGTGTTCGTATAGTGAGACCATTTCTGTTTTTTATAAGTTTGTTTCTGAGTACTTCATTAGATAGTACTTGGAAGAAAACAAAAAAATGGGAACATCGTCTCCTACTGTTTGCATTTTGGTTTAGAAAACCTCTCCTTGCTTTAGAAACAATTTGCAACTTCGAAGATTTTGGATGAGAAATTGAATTCTTGGTCATCTCAAATTGATTGGAAACCAGTTCTCAAAACAGAAAGTGAAAAGAATCAAATTATCCCTTGGTTTCTTTGCTTGTGTTTTCTCCTTTGTTAAAGGCAGAGTTAAGATTGTTGGGCACTTCCAATCTAATTGACAAGTAGAGGAACAAAGAGAGAAAAAGGAAACAAATGTAGTTATAATAGGTAATGTGACGTGATAGAGATACTGACAGAAAGACGTTAATGAGGTGAATGAAACAATGGAGTGTTGGCATATCATGACTCTGATATTTTAGTCTACTGGATCTGCTATTGCAATTGCTGCTATCTTGAGATGTATTGTTGTGAGTCTTGTGTGTTACTTTGAGTTATGCTTATTACTGTTACTTTTGGAATTGAGTAATATGAGTATGGTTTGGATTTTTACTCAAGGCATTGTAGTTAGGATTGAGACTTGAGAGATTACCACTACTACTACTACTGGAAGTGACAACAGGAGAGAAATATTCTCCCTCTCTAGAAGGGATTTCATCTTCCACAGGTAGTTCTCTAGATGTGTGTGAATGAATTTATAGAATGCATTCTCCAATATAGCTTCCTCTCTCTGTCAGCTGATAGTGCCTAAAACTTTTGGTGTACCTAAACCATATGTATATCTTGTTTTCCCTTGCTAATGTTTATTCCATTTTCCCCCTCATTCTTGTCTTGGGGCCTTCTGCTTCTGCTCCATACATTCTCAGGTAACTTGGTGTTTGTCTCCAGGGATTCCGCAAGATTGACACAGACAAGTGGGAGTTTTTCAATGAAGCATTCCAGAGATCGAAGAAGCACTTGCTGAAGAACATACAAAGACGTAGATCACCACAACAATCCCAGCAGGTTGGTAACTATATTGGAATCGGAGCTTGTACCACTGAGGCAGGGAGGTCTGAGGTTGAGGTTGAGATAGAAAAGCTTAGGAAAGAAAGGACTATGTTGATGGAAGAGGTGGTTGATTTGCAGCAAGAGCAACGAAGAACCGCTAACCGTGCAGGAGAAGTGAATCAAAGGCTCCAATCTGCAGAACAAAGGCAGAAACAAATGGTTTCTTTCCTGGCCAAGTTGATCCAAAACCCAGCCTTTTTAGCACGCCTTAGGCAAAAGAAGGAACAGAGAGAAATAGATTCTCCAAGAGTGGTAAGAAAGTTTGTGAAGCAGCACCAACATGAAACTGGAACACCAGAAACCCTCCAAGAAGGACAGATAGTGAGGTACCACCAACCTGATTGGACAAATATAAGCATGTCTTCTGAAACTCCAAAACTAAGTCCAGTTTCCATTGAACAGTCTCCTCACTACCTTTCACAGGGTTTGGCAGGAGAAATGAGTGGAGCTGCACAACATCTCACTGCTCAAATTCAGAATATTGTAACAGATGATTTGGCTGCAGAAATGATGATTGGAGAAGGATCATCTGAAGATCCCCTTTTCAAAGGGAAGAGTGTTATGAGTCCTATGAGTCCAAGTTTAGAACTTCCTGCAGATTATTTTACTTCCTTCCCAGAGGTTCTGACCCAGGAGAAAGGCTTTCAAGATTTTTCTGCTCTTGGAGCTGAAGACATCATCAAGCTTGAAGATATATGGGATTCTGGCCTCAATCTCAGTGGTGCTGGTTCAAGCTGTGGGAATGAACTGTGGGGCAATCCTATGAATTATGAACATGTTCCAGAGTTTGGAGTAACAAGTGGCATGTCTGAATCAGACATCTGGGATATTGGTGGCTCTGGAAGTTTGGGAATTGATAAGTGGCCAGGTGATGAACATGAACCTTCTTCTATTGGTGAAGTAGATGAGCCAAAAGAAGATAGGCCTCAGTGTCTTGATCCATAGGGCTTCATCTGCACCTGCACTTGTTGCCCTTTGGGTGCTTGCTATGTTAATGGTTGCTCGGGGTCATATTTTTGAGTCATTTGATTTTATGAACTGAATTCATTATCCTGCTTTTATTCCTTGTTTGCTTTCAATTCTTTATTCTTTTCACATTATTTCTCTAATTGTCCATAATTTTTTGTCTATGTAAACTCTCATTGTGTAAGCATTGACAACTTCCATATTCAAGTAAAATATACTTTTTGTTTTCACCTGATGCTTGATTCAAGCAAATACTCATACGATACAAGGCAGGTTCATCAAACATTCACTGATTATTCATTTTATGCTTCTCAAATTTTTATTTTACTTTTTATTTAGTTAGTCTGTTACTAATATTCTGCTAAGATTATTTAAATTTGTTAAGTGTTTTTATTAGATTAGTATTTTATTTTTATGCCACGTGTTAAATTACTAATTTTATATAGTTAAAATTTTTAATATATAAATTATAAATTATATTATACCCTGTACTTAAACCAGTGCAATTTACACAATAACATTTATTTTATATAACTAAAATTTACAGTTATGTTTTTTTGTAAATAATTTTCCCATATAATTTCTGTTATATATTTACAATAAATAATTAATATTACGATAGAATTTTAGCTACTTAATTTTATCGATTTGTTCATTTCTTCTAACAAATATTAAAATTAAATTTCAAAATAAAGATCAAATTAAAAAAAAAATGAGACATGAAAATTCTTTATTTTTAAAAACGCTCTTATTATTTAAAATACTTATTCTAATTAATTATATATATATATATATATATATATAATTAATTAATTACACGAGAAATATCTAATTTGATACTAATAAAATAAATCTAATTAAAAACACATTGGAAAGAGAAAAAATGAGACTCGGTAAAAATTGTCATTCGAATTTTTAAAAAAATTGCAATTTTTGTCTCCTCTTAATTCGTTTTCGTTCTTTTATTATTACAATTTTATTTTAGTATTCACGCTTTGGAGAATCTACAATTTTGATTAATTTCAAATTTATTTGATTTTATTTCTTTCGATTTGGATGAATTGAGTCCTAATATTAACACATTTATCGAAACTGCCATTAAGATTAAAATATAAAAAAAAATAAACAAACAAAATTAAAGAATTGACTAAAATTAGGATTTGTCTAAAATCTGAAACTAAATACAAGGAAAAAAATAGAACTAAAATAATTGAATCGAAACATTTATAATGAACTTTTAATTCAGACTAAAATTACAATCTCACCTAATTCTTAAAAACATTCACCATTTAAAATGATGATTCAAGTTGATAATTGAATGTTGGAAAATTTGATGTTTCAACAACGAGCACGATATATAACAAAAAGGAATGCGAATGATAATTTAAAAGTGAATTTGAAAAGAAAAAAAAAATGTTCAAATAATAATATTAGAATCACTTTTGAAGAAAATATGCAACTAAAATTTTGGGGAAAAAAAAATTAGCTTCTAATTGGATTTATTTTGGCCAATATGATATTGTTTGACACGAATAATGGAAACTAAAAATATACTACCACAAATTGAGTTTAACCACCAACTAAACAGATTCATAGTTTTATATAAAAGATCTAGTTTTCCTCATAACAAATTTTATCTACTGCAACGTACTTTCATCCACTGCAAACAATACTCAAACATTACTTACGGAGAAGCGCTACAAACAGTAAAATAATACGATCCAACATTTCGTCAAATAGAAAAGGAAGACAATAGAAGCTCCGACACATGATTTCACAAACTAGATAATCAAGGGCAGCATTTCAATTAGGCAAAATATGAAGGAAAAAAATACAGTGAATAAAATGATGACAAAATCCCCCGAACAGGGGAACATGAATATTCATGACACCCAAAAACATGCAGATTAATATAATATGACCTACAATTGTTCACTTTATAATCAGATCCAGAGAAGGACAACAGGTGTAATTTATAAGTATTAAGAATCTTCCTTCTGCCTTTTTGGAGCATTTTCTCCATCCTTATCATTTTTCCGCTTGGCTTCTCGGCGCTCTCTCTTGACTCCTTTTGCTTTGTAAGGTAAAGCAGTTTCTCCAACCTAAGCAATCACAAATTGTTGCAGTTGGTTATGTATATCTTTCAGACAGAACAAGAAAAGTAACATGACAAGGCAACGTTCAAAAATTTTCCAAACGGAGCTAATTTATAACAGTTGATGCAACGAAAATAGTCTATATTACCTTCTGATCTGGAATATAAATACTTCCGATCTTTCCTTTTAATTCATCCCTTTTAACATTCTTCTCCTGTGAGAGTGACAGAAAGTACAGAATTTAGGTACCCAGTTTCATATAGTAACAGATAAAGCAAATAGATCAGGGACATGTAGCCAACCTTTTTCTTCGGCTTCTCCCTTGATGTTTTCATTGATTCCTTCCTCAAACTTTCATTAGGAGGACGATGCCGGCGAATAACAAAATCCATGGAAGGGCCAACTTCTACCAATTCCATCCTTGGCACAACAGTGCCAGACTTTTTCAGCCGCAATGCACAGTGTGTAAAAAGCACCCGATTTGGAGAAAGGGCGGCACATACATATGCCCGGTCTACTCCGGCAAGATTTAGATTCTCCACAACCTGCACAATCCATCACATCATTTTGGTTAATAAAAGCAAAAGGCAAGTGTGATGCTGCAAAAGGCAAGTGTGATGCTGCAAGACCACAAAAAACAATGGCAACGCACCTCACCACGAAGAAGATCAAGCAAAACTTCCTTCAAATGTTTTAACTCGTCCACAGACTCAAATCCTTCTCCAATAAAAACAATAAAAGGTTTTGACCCTTCCTTAGGAGCCAACTTCTTATCATAACTAAAAGACTCCATGGGCTTAAAATTTTCAACGCCAACCTCCACTAAATCATAGATGTGATGATCATAAGTTCTCCCTATAACAAGGTTATCAGGCCGCTTCTTTGAGTGAGATCCATACTGCAAAAAATACAAACAAACCGACAAACCTTAATGTTTGGATGGAGAATTTAAAGAGAACAAATAAACTTTTAAGTAATTTAAAATCTCATACACAAATCAAATCAACTTGTTTGGAAATCAAATTTAAAGAATCTTTAAAACGATAGAAACTTTGGTAGGATATTTTTCCAAGCAAGATGAGAAAAATGTCAATTCAATTCAAACACCTAAAATGAAAGAATTATAGAGCGTTTGAATGTTGGATACATGCATTCTCCGTATTTTATACATCAAATCTCAAATTTATGCAGAAACTACAGTGTGCTGCATTGCTTTCCTAGGGGTTCTACACTTTGTTGACAATAAACTAGACAAGCAGTAAGAAAATCTGCATCTTTACACGATCTCAAAGAGAACAATCTTATCCCAAAACTGATGCAAACACCCTCTTTTTCCTCTATTTACACTTCTCTGAATTCTAAAAACTGATAATATTTACTTATTTGTTCTGTTAAACAATATTTTCACAGATGCAAATCATATCAGAAATTAAAACACATGTTCAGAACAAATGTGAAGAATTAGAAAACTAAATTGCCTTATTCACACAAAATATTTTAAAAATGAAAGATTTCAACTGGACTAATTAATCGAATCCTGGATATACAGGTCAAATATGCAGGTCAGTTTCATCACACACAGTGGTCTGATCCTGTTCGAGTGAAATTGCCTCGGGTGGAGGTACACGTGGTCTTAAGCCAAAAAACTCACAACCACTCAAAATTCATTTGAAATTTTGCAAACCCTACCCCCAAATACTACCTGAAGCCATATTACTTCGAATGCAACATATCCAGACTCTCCATTACTATCCTCACATACAAACATTTTTTTTTTTGCCTACAATTGTTTCTGATAAAAAAAATATAAAACCATGTATTACCATAACACAAAAACACAGACACGCCACTATATCTACTAATGACGGCTATCCTCCACATAAATAAACCCAAGTCATTTACATATTCTTAACCCTAACGGTACGGAGGGTAATTACCACAAATATGCTGCAATCGGTTTTGAGAGAAAAAAACTCGAGAGAAGTCTCGCCACCGGCCTCGAAGGGCTTTATGTTCTCATTCTTCCGGCTGTACTTGACGGCGTCGTGCTTTTTCAGGTGATAAATCTGCGCCAGCACGGCGTTCAGCACGCCGCTGGTCTTCGTTCCATGCAAGATCAGCGTTTTCTTCCCCGATTCCACCTGCAAAAATATTTTCCCGGAAAATGTGAGATTTTGTGGGAAAAGAAACGGAGAGAGAGGGAAAGAGAGGAAAAAATGGATGAATACTTACGAGCTTGGGGGCGCGCTTCTCGAGCTCCCGCTTGCCCTTGCGGGTCTTGGCGGTTTTGATTTCCAACATCGCAAGAAAAAAGAGAATATGCAGTTGTTGTCTACCACACTTTCACGTTTTAGGGTTTTGAAGAAGACGAGGGTTTTTGCCTTCCAATTTTATTTCTCTTCAACAAAACCCTCACTCATCCAATTTTCTTTCTCTATTGTCTTTTATCTCTTACTTTTTACTATTATTTTTTTAATTCCTAGGAAATTGGTAAACATACTTTTTACTATCACATATATATATATATATATATATATATATATATATATATATATTTATTTGTATTTCCTATTTGAAAGGAGTACAAATTTATTGTTATATTAATTAATATTAAAGAACACGCATTTTATTTTTTATATATATCTTATTGTATAATATATAAAAATAAGTAATATTTAATAAAAAATAAATAAATTCATGTATTTTTATTTTTGTTATGGTTTATAATTCAATAATATGTTTTTTAAGTAAATTCTTTTTTTTTTCTTCCATCAATTGGAAGACATGTTGCACTATTATTTTTTGTTTTTATCTTTTCGCTAATATTATAATGATATATGTAAATATCAACAAATGTCTAAATACGATTTTTTATTTGTTGGAATTCATTTATAAACTTTGAAGAAACACTGGCTACAGATGGAGGATATAAATTGTTTTTACGGAATCAAACATATTTTGCGGAGACTTCAAAAACATTTTGATACTTTATGTAGTTGTCTTTCTTTTCTTAGATTGTTGTCATCCCACACCAAATAAGGGTATTTTACAGAAAATATTTCAACGCTCCAGTTAACATATTAATGAATACATAAATATTTTTCTTATTTAATCTGTTATTTATATTATTATATTTTGTAAAATTTTACTTAAATAGATTTGACTAAGAGGCCCAATTACCTATGGAGTCTTATTGCATGTGGATTTGATAATCTGGTAAGCCCAATTTATGTGGACTTAATACACCATTTATGTAACATCCATATTTTTAATAAATTATATTATTTATTTTATCTTTATTTTAAATATAAAAGTTAAAAAATTCTATGTTTTTGTTAGTGTTTTGTATTATATATATTGAGAAAAAAATTAAGTAATTTTTAAGAAACATTAAGAATAAATAAAATAAAAATAATAATAAATGACTACAATAATATATATATATATATATATATATATATATTATAAAAAAAAAAGTTAATAATATAT
>Ga0214545_1004939_pt1 | contig 24584 bp, 23 predicted proteins | sample CNSS4metaG_FD_160064 | JGI IMG/M metagenome (GOLD analysis project Ga0214545, IMG submission 160064) | Root nodule microbial communities from cowpea collected in UCLA plant growth center, Los Angeles, California, USA - CNSS4 | ecosystem: Host-associated > Plants > Roots > Nodule | place: USA...
CACAGTGTCCTGTTAGGTGGCTGAAAACTTTGTCCATTAGTCGTTGGTAAGTTGCCCCGGCATTTTTGAGGCCAAAGGGCATGACCCTATAGAAGTAGTTGGCATCGTCCGTGATGAATGCGGTTTTGTGCATATCTACTGTGGCCATTGGGATTTGGTTATACCCTGAATATGCATCCAAAAAGTTAAGCACCTTGTTTCCCGCTGCGCCGTCTACGAGTCGATCAATGTTGGGTAAGGGGTAGGCGTCGCGAGGGCAAGCCTTGTTCAAGTCCGTGTAGTCTACGCACATCCGCCATTTGCCATTGGCTTTCTTCACCAAGACAACTTTAGAAAGCCAAGTGGTGTATTGAGCTTCGTCTATAAATCCTGCGCTCAGTAACTTGTCGGCTTCCACCTTGGCTGCTTGTCGGCGTTCTTCCCTAAGCTTGCATTTTTTCTGGGATACGTAGCGGGCTTCTTTATATATGGACAGCTTGTGGGATGCCACCTGGGGGTCTACTCCAGGGAGGTCGGCGGCCGACCAGGCGAAAAGATCTGTGTTATTGATGAGGATAGGTGTGATTGTGGCACGCTCGTCAGAGTTTAAACCGGTGCCTAAGTTAATAGAGGCAGACATCTCGGCCTATTCTGGGGTCAAGGTCTTCGCTGGATAGGGCTATGCTGGAACCAGGGGGTCGTTCGATATGGTTGGTTTGTTGGATTGGGAGTTGTGCTCGTAAGCTTGCCATTTAGCATTCGCGTGCCAAGCACTGGTCATAATGTATGGTCAGGATGTCACCGGATGGGGCAGGGAACTTCATGGCCAAGTGAGGGGTGGAGACGACTGCGCCAAGTGTATTAAGGGAAGGACGACCCAGGAGGATGTTGTAAGATGTTGGCGCATCGACAATAAGGAAGCGGATTAGGATGGTTTTGGTTTGGGTTCCGTCCCGAAAGACGATGTGGAGGTCTATGTAGCCCCGGGTGGATACTTGTTCATCGGAAAAGCCATATATGGGCTCATCATATGGGATCATGGCGGTGTCAGGAAGTTGTAATTTTTGGTAGGTGGCCCAGTAGAGGATATCAACTGAGCTGCCTTGATCCACAAGGACTTTCTTAACAGCATGATTCTCGATTTCGACGGTGATGACCATGGGGTCATCTTGTTGGTGGTCGAGGCCGTGGAAGTCATCATCTGTGAATACAATGGGGGCATACGGCGTCTGTGGTGGGAATGGGTGATATGGTTGATGGATTGTATATGGCGGAGGTGTCTCTTTCTGGCAGAAGAGGTGGAGCCTCCGCTTGCGAAGCCACCAGAGATGGTGTTAATGGTGCCTCGTAAGGGGGGGTCGGCAGGGGTGATGTCGGTGCGGGCGGGCTCTGGTTGTTGATTGTTGGGTTGGGTGGGGTGGCTATTGTGATGGGAGTCATTTGGTTGACGTCTGTGGTCAGGTCGCGGGGGGTGGCGTGATCGAGAGGAGGAGGAATGGTCATCCCTACGGATGAAGCGGCGAAAGTGGCCTACACGGACCAGTTCTTCTATTTTATCCTGGAGTGCTTTGCATTCTTCCGTAGTGTGACCATGGTTGCGGTGGTAGCGGCAATATTTGGTCATGTCAGCGTTGGGAGGGGTAGTTGTCTTACGTGGTGGAGGGATTAGATCAGCTTGGAGGGCTTCGTCTAGAATGTGGGAGCGGGCCACTGTGAGGGGGGCGTATTTGGTGAAGCGAGGTTGGCGGGGTTCGCGTGGGCGGGTATCAGGGCGTGGGTTAGGCTGTGGGGTGGGGTTGGAGGTGGTGGCGGCGTAGTCGTTGCAGAATTTGGTGTGAAGTGTTTTCATTTCCTCCATGCGGACGTAGTCGGTTGCCCGCAGCTTGAGTTCGTGCATGGAGGTAGGTGGGTGGAGGTAGACGTTGTTGGCGAAGGGGCCGGGTTGTAGGGTAAGAGTCATGCACTGGAGAATCATCTCCTGGTTGAGGTGCGGTGTACGAAGGGCAGCTTTACTAAAGCGATTGATGAACGCTCTGAGTGGTTCGTTAGGTTCCTGTCTGATACCTAGTAGGGATATGGTGGTGGTTTGATGGGGACGGCTTCCAGCGAAGTGGGTGGAAAACACGTGGGAGAGAATGTCGAAACTATCGATTGAGTATGGCGGAAGAGTTGTGAACCATTCTAGGGCAGGGCCTTTGAGGGTGGTGGGGAAAGCTTTGCAAAAGACTACGTCTTGGGATGTGTACAAGGCGACATGGGTGATGTAGACTTTAAGGTGCTCGTCAGGGTCGGTTTCGCCAGTATAGCGGTCCAGGGTAAAGGGTTCCCACTGGGCTGGGAGAGGGGTGTTGGCGATAAAGTCCGTGAATGGGTGGCGGCGTCTAGGCTGGTGAGGAGGGAGCATGTGAGGAGGGGGGGTGGTTGATCATAGCAGGAAAGGTGGAGGTGATGTTGTGAGGGGGAATGTGGGTTGTGGGAAGATACTGTGGGTTATAGGGTGGAATATGTGTGGTGTGGAGGGCGGTGGGTATGTTGTAGGGTGGATATGCACATTTTTTATTATTTTTATTTCCCTTTTTATTTTAAGTTTGTTAGATTTTCCTTTATTCTCTAAAAAATAACAAACAAAAATATCATGCCAATCAAATCCAATATCTGAATGACATTACGTGAATAGAGCAAAACGTGAACAACCATTTTTCGCTCGGATACGCAAAAAAATTCTTTGAATCTCGTATTAGTTGCGCATCCAAACAACCAGAGGTGTCCGCCAATGCGTGTCTCAGAATTGGCCGCGTCTGATCCATGGAGAAGCTTCCAACATCGTGTCGTGCAGGTGTCTGCCGCGTCTCCACATCCGTGTCCGCGTCGGGAGCGGGAAGCGCCTACCAATCACTGTGTCGGAGCATCACAGGCTGCAATAACTCCAACCAGTTTTCTCAGCCACCCTACTACTTCATACGTTCTAAATGTTGCATTTCAAAAACTTTTTTACAAGAAATCGACATGAATCAAGTTGTTAACCTTCAGCAAAACTATTATAGAAAAAATGATTATAATTAAACACCTTCATGGAAAAACATGATAACTAATAATAGGAATTCAAAAATAATAGGAAATGCATCAAATCCAGAATTCAAAAACTGAATTTTTACAAAATACCAGAAAAAAATAATAGGAAATTAATACCTACTTTTCTAGATTCTATATCAGGATCTTTAAGGAAAGCACCGTGTTGTTGAAGCACATTTCCACCATGGGTGCCATTAAAAACAACAATGTCACTATAAGAAATAACACCACATACCAATCGAGCCTTAAGCTAACCTCTTTGTCTCCCACCAGAGTCTATGCTTAGTGAACGTTGGGGGATTATCACAATTTGGAATAACCTTAATAATGTAGTCATCAAAATAATAACAAAGGGATAGTCGATAGAGTAGAACATAGTTTTAATATCTAGATGAGAGCATCAATGGTGAGCACGACTTAGGAATATCAACAAAGTCACAACAAATTCTGAAGGAACCATGAACTCAAGCATAAATCTGGAATCACAAATCGATGAGAAGAATGCCAAGTTAATAAACTTCAAATGAAATAAAAGTTTATAAAACCTTAACCTAAACTAGAAAAAGAGTCGAACAAAGAGGGATTGTTAGTTACCATAAGAAGCCGAAGTTAGGAGCAACATTATTGGGTTTGGGATGGTGCAAATGACGTGGATGAAGTGGACATCACAGACGAAGCAAACAGCGCAAACAACACAGCTATGTGAACAATGCAGATGAAGCGGACCACGACTTGTCGAAGGCAGAGGCTGACAACGACAATCGAGAAGGGAGACTACTTGAGGAATGAAAGACGAGAAATAGAGAAATGAGTGACTTCATGAACTGCTTTAGAAATGGAAGATGAGAAATAGAGAGATTGTGCGTGGAGTGCCTCTAAAATGAAAAAGTGGTAAAATTAGGGATCTAGAGATACTATGACAAGTGTTGAAGTATCGATCATGGTAAATTAAAGATTTGGAGATATTATGGTAGGTCTTCCTAAATTTGTCAGAGTACATTTTCAACATAATTTCATATTTGCTACTATTCTCATTTACTATGATAGGTCCACTACACCTATTATAATAAGTTTTTCCTTTTCATTTATTATGACAGGTTACCTTTTACCAGTCATAATAACTGTTACTTTTATTACGAAAATGGCACCGGTCAACTTATTATGAGAGGTGAACTATACCTGTCATAATAAGTCGTCATTGATTCTTCTTTTTTTCACTAATGTGTTTTAAGCGCTATCAAAAAGTGGAAAGATGGTTAGAGAAAAGTCCAATAGCCTATGATTTTGATTAAGTACTACAAAAACTAAGAATAAAACAACTAAGTTTGATACCTTAAGATTGGATAAATATTCAATAACATTATCGATACGAAAAACACTTATACATATATATTTAATTTCAATGAAAAAATTTGAAATATATAAGACACTTGTGTAAAACTATTGTAACATATGTCACCTACATGTTTTGATTTAGTGGCGTTGCATCTCCCCTACCTTACGCTTGTGTTTTTCAAGTGAAATTGTAATAAAAGGTATTTCTTATTTTCTTACGTAACAACAACAATAAAATATTTTTTTCTGTGTTTAGTGTTGGGTTGATGAAAATAACACGTCTTGAAAAGTCAAACATCGCCTACGATAACCTAGAGGGTGGATATTAGTGACTATATAATGGGCTCTATGCCCATCATGTTCCTTGCCCCAAGTCAAATGCACTTTGAGCTAGTGTTTGGCTTTTCTTATTCTGTTGTGATAGAGTGTTGTGAAGTGTAGCTAAATTCTTGCTTTGGAGGGTGTGAGTGTACTTGGGGTCAATGGGTTGAAGGTGTTTTCTATGTGTTGTACAAATTTTCACATAGTGATTATTCTCTGTGGTCGTGGTTTTTCCCAATATTTGGAGTTTCCTCGTTATATTCTTGTGTTCTTTGTGTTAATCTTATTTCTCTATTAATAGGGTGATTCTTGAGGGTAAATACAGTAATGTTCTTAATTGATAATGCATTTTTCCAAACAAGTGGTATCAAGAGCTATTGTTTGGTAAGTTTTTCTTAGTATGCTTTGTGGTTGCAACTTAGTCTGATCTTCGACATCGGAAAAGATTAATTCATTCTTGTTAGAGAATCATCCTTGGTTGCTGAAGTTGCAATGTGAAATTTGATGGAAGGATCATTAATAATGTTGTGTTGACACGATGAATCTGCAGATGGGTTTTTCAAGGTGCAATGATTGTGAGTCGTGTTGGATCTATAGTGGAGTTCGCGTGTGGCGAGATGCTCCAGGAGTTTTCACGTTATATTCTTATTGTTCTCTGTGTTAATCTTATTTCTCTATTAATAGGGTAATTCTTGGTGGTAAAGACGATAATGTTCTTAATTGATGATGCATTTTCCCAACATGTAGCAACTTGTTAGCTCATATATTAAGATTGAAGCTCAAACCGATTCCCACATAGTCTTCCATACATAAATCGTTGTTGGAAACTGACCATACATATAACTCTTGACAAAGCCAAGAAACACCCCAAAGAAATGCAGAGTGTGAGTCCGATGGAAACTGCAACAGGAGAGGGAAACATAGAGAGCCTCAATAAAATCTTTAAAATTAATCTAGGTTTTGTAGAAAAAATAGATTCAATACCATTTGTTGAATCTCGCATGCATGTTGCTGCACTGTAGGGCATATTCAGTTTGTCGCAAAGATCATGATATTAAAACCTTCATTTGCTTGGAAGTTCAATCCCCAATGACTCAGATTGATCCACCTTGCTCTAGAAAGTGCCCACACTAGAATGGTCCTTCACCTCATAAACATGGACAAAGAAATTGTTCGTGCCAAAAAGAGAGAAGGTCTCACTCTTTCGCATTTAGCAAGTGAATCCAAACATAAACCTTTTAACTAAGTTTCTCAAAGCCTGCCCAGATTCCGTAAAAGATTTGACTATTAGAAGTGAGACAACATTGCATATTGCTGTTTGTCAGGTGGGTCACCAATTTATTGGATCTACACTGATTTACTTAAGCAAAATAAAAGAAGGTATTTTTTTTATGGGCTCCTTGCCTATTATGCAATTTACATATGCTACCCTTGCATCACGTTTGTTATGAGATAAGAGAAAAATAGAGTGAGAGATATAGAGAAAGAAGTTGTGAGTGCCTACGGTGAGAAGCCATTAGAGAGAGATAGTGAAGAAGAAGAAAAGAGCAACTAGTGTATCCTATGCAAGTTTGTGCAGAGAAGCTACCTTGGAGAAAAGGTTTTATCATCATGTTTCAGGTGAGACTCTTGCTTACAATTTATGGAAGAGATTAAGTGAGTTGTTTAAGTCTAAAAATTCCTTGAACAAGGCATTCCTTATCAAGAAGATAGTAAACTTGAAATACAAGGATGGTTCCTCAATAGCAGAGCACTTGAGAAGTTTTCAGAATATGGTAAATCAGTTTATCACAATGGAGATTGTATTAGATGATGAGTTATTAGCATTATTGTTGCTTAGCTCATTACCAAACAGTTGGGAGACTTTGGTGGTATCTCTAAGTAACTATACTCCTAATGGAAAATTGACTTTTCACATGGTCAAAGATAGCCTCTTAAATGAAGAAATTAGATGGAAGAGTAGTAATAAGGTTATCTCCTCTTCTCAAAATGAAGCTTTAGTTATGGAGTCAAGAGGAAGAAATATGTACAAGAATTCTCAGAAATTTAATAACTACTCTCAGAGATTTAATGATCAGAGTAAGTGAAGAGGGAAGTCAAGGCCAAAGATAAATATCACATGCTTCCATTGCAATAAACCAGGACATGTGATTAAAGACTGTTGGTTCCTCTAGCGAGAGAAGTCAAGGGATAAAGGAAATAATTACAATAAAAGAGAAGATAAAGATGAAACCACTACTGCATTTGTGTCTGATGGTGAAGTTGTAATTGTTTTTGAAAATGTCTCTATTAATCTAACTAACTATGAGTATGAATGGGTTGTTGACTCTACTGCCTCATTTCATGTTACACCACATCGTGATTATTTCACATCCTATACTGTTGGTGACTTTGGGCATGTGAAGATGGGAAACCAGGGGGTAAGCAAGATTGTAGGCATTAGAGATATTTGGTTGGAGACTAATACTAGTTGCAAATTGCATTTGAAGAACGTCAGACACATCTCGGATATTCGCCTAAGCTTGATCTCTTTCCAAGTACTTGATGATGATGGTTACCATAATTTCTTTGGAGATGGAAAATGGAAGTGCACTAAAGGGAACATGGTGGTAGTAAAAGGAGAGAAGCGAAATACTCTTTATTGGACAACAACAAAGTTCTCTACACCTCAAGTAAATGCAGTTGAGGATTGTTCCATAGAGCTATGACATAAACGGCTTGTTCACTTGAGTGAGAAGGGCCTTGCTACACTTTCAAGACATGGATTGCTTTCTGTTAAAGGTACATCTCTTGAAACTTGTTCTGATTGTCTTTTTGGTAAGCAACATAAAGTTTCTTTCGCATTTATCCTCCACAAAGAAGACCACATGTTCTAGATTTAATTCACACTAATGTTTGCACTATGAGTGATCAATCCATTAGTGGTTGTCTTATTTTGTCACTTTTATTGATGATCATTCTAGACAGGTTTGGGCTTTTGTTTTGAAATCTATAGACCAAGTACTTGATGTGTTCAAGCATTTACATGCAATTGTTGAAAGAGAAATAGGCAGACTATTGAAATGTGTTAGAATAGATAATGATGGTGAGTACAAGGGTCCTTTAGAAAATTATTGCAAGGAGCATGGCATCAAGCTTGAGAAGACAATTCCAAAGACACCTCAGCATAATGGAGTTGTAGAGAGAATGAACTATACAATTAGTGATAGAATCAGATGCATGCTCTCTCATGCAAAATTGCCTAAAGCGTTCTAGGGTGAGGCATTGAGAACTGTAGTGGACTTGATTAACCTTTCTCCATCCAATCCTTCTAATGGTGTTGTTCCTGAGAGAGTGTGGAAGGGGAAAGATCTTTCCTATAATCGTTTGAGTGTTTGGTTGCAAAGCATTTGTTCACATCCCTGGAGATGAAAGGTCTAAACTTGATGGGAAGTCTAAACAGTGCATCTTCCTTGGTTAAGGTCGTGATGACTTTGGTTACAAATTTTGGGATCTGGTTGACAAGAAGATTGTTAGAGGCCGAGATGTTATTTTTCTTGAGGACCAAACCATTGAAGATATTGAAAAGAAAGAAAAGCCAAAACAGGTTACTCATGGGTTCATTGATGTTGAGCCAGAACCTCTTGCCACAATTATTGATCATAGGGGAGATGTGAATGTAGATGTGGAAAATGTAGTTGATATGTCTGAGATTGAATTTAATGAACCGAATGAAGTAGCACCTCCTAAACCACTTGTAAAGCCTCTTATGAGAAGATCTGTTAGAGAAAGACATCTCTCATAAAAATATTCCCCTCATGAATTTGTGTTGTTGAATGATGGGGGAGAGCCTAAATGTTATGAAGAAGCTATGTTGCATGAAGAGAAAGATAAGTGGTTCAAATCCATGCAAGAGGAGATGAAATCATTGCATGAGAATCATACTTTTGAGTTGGTGAACTTGCCTCAAGGTAAGAGAGGACTGAAAAATAAATAGGTGTTCAAATTGAAATTTGAAGAGAATAACTCATAGCCAAGGTACAAGGCAAGGTTGGTTGTGAAGGGCTTTGGTCAAAAGAAGGGTATTGATTTTGAAGAGATATTTTCACCCATGGTTAAAATGACTTCAGTCAGAGTTGTACTTGGCTTGGCAGTAAGTTTAAATTTAGAAATTGACCAACTTGATGTGAAAACAGCCTTCCTTCACGGTGACGTGGAGGAAGAGATTTATATGGTACACCCTGAAGGTTTTTCAGTCAAAGTTAAAGAAAATTTTGTTTGCAGATTGAGAAAGAGCTTGTATGGGTATAAAAGCTCCAAGGTGGTGGTATAAATAAATTGATTCCTTCATGATGGATCACGAATATGATAAAACTTTTTCTGATCATTGTGTTTTTTTTAAGAAATTTCCTAACGAAAAATATATTATTCTCTTGCTCTATGTTGATGACATGTTGATTGTTGGTCATGATAAAAATGACCTTCAAAGTCTTAAAAGAGAGTTGAGCAAGTCTTTTGCAATGAAGGATTTGGGTCCTGCAAAACAAATCCTTGGCATGAAAATTGTTTGTGACAGGAAGAATGGAAAATTGTGGTTATCCCAGCAAAAATATATTGAAAAGGTATTACAGAGACTTAATATGAAAAATTCAAAGCCTGTTAGCATTCTATTCGTAGGTCACTTTAAGTTGAGCTCAAAGGATTGTCCTACAAGTGAGTATCATAAAGAAGAAATGCAGAAGATTTCATATTCATCTGTAGTTGGTAGCTTGATGTATGCAATGGTGTGTACAAGACTAGACATTGCTCATGTTGTTGGTGTTGTGAGTCGTTTCCTTTCTAATCTTGGAAAAGAGCATTAGCAAGCTGTGAAATGGATACTTAGGTATCTCAAAGGTACTTCTAGAGTTTGTTTATGCTTTAGAAGTGGTAAGCTTGTGTTGAATGGTTACACAGATGCAGACATGGCTGGTGATATGGATTCTAGAAAATCTACCTCTATCTATATGAGGACTTTTGTAGGGGGAGCAGTGTCATGGCAATCCAGGTTACAAAGATGTGTTTCTATCCTCTACAGAGGTATAATATATTGTTGTTACAGAAGTTGCTAAAGAGCTCTTGTGGATGCAGAAATTCCTACACGAGTTGGGATTATCACAAGAAAAATATGTTTATATTGTGATAGTCAAAGTGCAATCCATCTTAGCAAGAACTCAACTTTTCATTCAAGGTCAAAGCATATTGAAGTCCGATATCATTAGATATGGGATGCATTAGAGATGAAGCAATTGTCATTAGGGAAAACCCATACTGATGAGAATGGGTCAGATATGATGACAAAGATCTTACTTGCTGGAAAATATGCTATATGCAAGGAGAAAGCCAATTTGGTTGATTATGGCACTAAGTAATTGTTGAAGGGGAGATTTGTCAGGTGGGTCACCAATTTATTGGGTCCACATTGATTTAATTAAGAAAAATAAAAGGAAGTATTTTTTTATGGGCTCCTGGCCCATTATGCAATTTACATGTGCTACCCTTGCATCAGGTTTGTTATGAGATGAGAGTAAAATAAAGTGAGAGATATAGAGAAAGAAGTTGTGAGTACCTATGGTGAGAAGCCATCAGAGAGAGTGAAGAAGAAGAAAAGAGCAACTAGTGTATCCTGTGCAAGTCTGTGTAGAGAAGCTACCTTGGAGAAAATGTTTTATTCCCTTTCTCATATATTGAGGTTCACTCTATTGTTTATTTAAAATACCCATTGGGGTTTGTTATCCACCTTGTTGGTGAAGAGAATAGTGTTTTGTTGATCCTTAGAACCTCCAAGAGAACTTGTGGTATACTCATTCATTTTTATTAGTGGAATTTTTTACTAGACAAGGTCCTGTGGATTTTTCCTCCATATTGAGATTTTCCCACACTAAAAATTTTGGTGTGTGCTGATTCCTCTCTTATCTGTTTTATGCATTTTATTATTTGCATATTATTTATTTAGGAAGGATTTGATCTGGGTTTTGCTTTCGCACTTGGTTATTTGTTATTTTTGAGATCTTCCCAGCAGTGTTAAATACCATATGATAGAGGCTCTTAGGTTCTTACTTAGATGGGTTACGACAAATATTGTCGTTGCATGACATTCTGAATCAGGAAGACGTGGACGATCACACATTGCAACAAAAAACAATAACAGGTATCATTTAAATTTGTCTTTATGGGTTTAGTATTGATATTATATGAGGGTATATTATTGTCTGTTAAAAATCTTCTATAAGGATCCAAAGTTAGTAATGGAGACAAATATAAATAAGGATAAAATTACATTTCTGTAAAGTTTATAAAATATTACATTTTTTAACATCTTTTAATAAAAAAATTTCAAATATCTTAATTGTAAAACTATTTGTTTCTACATAACCGATTGGTAGCATGACCTTGCTGTCTTCACTCCCTGCTCTCCGAATCTCCATACACTAGGGTTAAAATAACTTTGTCTTCAAGTCTTCTTAATTGTCTAAACCACTTGGGTGGTACCTGCACTCAGACTGAAGTCAATTTTGGTTGGAATACATCAATAATAAATGCTACAGTAAACGTGTATTAGCCTACTCATCGTGGGCTTTTTCATTAGTATTAGCCTAATCATGTCCCATACATACCTTAATCTCATTATTTGGTTAATTTGTTGTTTACTTTTGCTAAGTAGTTTGACATTGGCTAATGGTAAAGTACGCAAATGTTCGGACGATCTTTCCATGAAATCAATCAATTCATGTGTGTCTACTGTTCGGTTGGTCAAGGGGTTCAAACCATAATAGTAGCCCCCAAGCCCGAGTTCCGTCTATAATGTAGGTATGAAGGAGATTGATAGTCAAATTTATTTTCTGGAATCGATCGTTCTTGGTGTTCTTTTTTCTCGACTGGCCTTGGCCATTTGAGGGTCGCGCAGGGCTTGGGGTTGAATTAATTTTCAATGCATTCGAGTGCTTAGGTGACCATTTTCGTACCTGACCTACCAAGAAGGTCCGTTGGTTATTGCTGATACACGAATTTTCCAAATGGCTTTTCGCCCTATTTTCCTCTTCATACAAGGGGTTTACAACCGGTTTCTTCGAGGTAGAAATAAAGAAGAATGGTCAAAACCATTTTTTCGACGCTGACAATTGTCAGAAGTTCTCTCTTTACAAGTCACGTTCTTCCACTAATTGGTCCATGATAACTATCGAGGAGGAGTTGGTGCCCGCTGTGCTTGATTAGCTTCCTCCTAAACTCCCGTCTGGCGACTCCTCAAATGTTATAAATCCCCCCACATGTGAAGTTAAGTTTGAAAGTATTGAAATGGGTAATTAGTCAAGAAGGGGTTGAATTTGCTTTACAAAAACTTTAGTCATTTTTGAATTTTAAAACCCTTTTGTATTGAATTAGATTAACTACAAATTCAGAATGCAATTGTTACCGGACAGTACACTTTTAATTAGCAAAAAATGGAGATAACAAACTGATTTTATTAAATTGTTAGCAAAGCAACATAATTCAAAATATCAAAATATTAATACAATCGATAGAAATACTGGAATTCTGCAGGAATTCAAATTTAAAGTTTAATTTAGAAACAACTTAAAGGACTTGTCAACATTCATTCAAATAAGCAATACAAATATGAGCAAAGCCTCAGATTGTGTCAAATCACTTAAGAACAGTTAAAATATTATAGAACTCGAATTTCTTGAAACTTTAAATCACAAACCAAGAGAGAAAAGAGAGAATCAAGCACAAGGACACAATTTTTACACTAGTTCACACAAATTTGAGCTACATTTAGTTTGTCAAGGCAACCCAATCCTGACTTGCACTATTTCAAAAGATTTAAAATATCCACAAGATTACACTTTCAAAATAAGCAGAAACACAAACCAAGATTCTTAAATCTCACAAGAGTCTTAACACAACACAGCAAGATCACAGTTGCAAACCTAGAAAATCACTAGGAAAAACCTATAAACCAAAGAAAGATCAAACCTGAATGAAGGCTTTCCCAGCCAACCAAACCTTTTTCTCCAAGTTCCAAAATCTAAGTAAAAAGCTCCAAGAAGATCAAAGATCCTTCAGGAATGGTTGCACTTCTTGTGATTCAGAGAGCGAGATTTCCACAAATTCAAAATGATTTTGCATTAAAAAACCTCAAGTCTTCCCACTCTCGCTGAAAAACCAAAACTTATAGCCAATCTGTTAGCATATTCAACAGGTTGATTAAAAAATAAGTCAACTGATTGGATATGTAAAAAATAGAACTACAACAGCAAACCATTTAACTTGTTAAAAACCTACTAAACAAGTTAAAATACGCCAATCCGACCCTAGACATGTATACAATGCTATATAGTTTATACTGAGAGCACCAATCTTCAAGCTTTGTGTTCTTCATGTGCAACTCAGATTCAACACACACTCCAAGCTTGATCAACACGTGAATCTTCAAGTCTTCACATCTTCAACAATTTATCATAGCTTCATCACGTCACAATACAATGATTTCATATATCTTCATCAAATCTTCAAGCATTAAATCATTTGTGCTAACAAGGTTTATGGTAAGCATGTTTTCTACGCTTAAGTTAGTGTCAATCGGGTATTAAATTGGCTAAATTTGTGGTTATTTTCCCATTAGCCACTTTAGGCAATACATGATTGGATGCGAGAAACTCAGAGCAAGCAGAAGTTTTATGCAGATAAGAGGAGGAGACCGCTTGAATTTGAGGCAGGAGATCATGTATTTCTTGAGTTACACCGACAATTGGCATCGAAAGGGCGATCAAGTCGAGGAAGCGAACTCTGAGATTCATTAGACCAAATAAGCCAACCTTGATATTGATCCATTGGTAGCCCCTTTGAGCTTTAAGCCTCTTTTTCTTGTTTTTAAACCCATTGCATAACCTTGAAAAGAAAAATACCATATTCTACCTTATGAAGAAAGAAGGAGCTAGTGGATTATGTTAGGATTGGTTGAGGAATAAAGTGTGTGGGTGAGTACCTCACTTACAAAATAATGAAAATGGCAAAAAGGAAAAAAATGATGAAAGAGTTTTGAAAAAAATGTAGAAAAAAAATGATTCTTTTGTCAAAAAAAGCAACAAACGAAAAAGAGTTGTTTTTGAAATTATGCTCCATTATTCTTCCTACATTACTATTTCAAAAACCCAAAAATCTTAAAATTTTTCCTACCTTTGCCATGGCCCCATTATAACCTGTGAAAAGTCCTTATGATCTTTGAATTTATATTTTTTCTGAAAATTTGTGAATATTATAGTCTTGTTAAGTATTATGAGAGTTTACTTGCATGAGTATTTTGAGTGAAAACACAAGCCAAAACACTTGACCGAATTTTGGAGAGAAAATATACCCTTTATCTTGAGTTATATCTTTCCTATTTGATTTTCTTGTAAGTTTAAAGGATTAACTCGTGTGAGAAATAGAATCTTTTCGTTTTTATTTGCATGATAACCTAATTTCTAGAATATTGATTCGTTTCTAGTGATGTTCATTCCTTTGATCCAATATAAAATATGAAATAAAATACCCCAAAACAAAGTTTTGAAATTGCTCAATTTTTCCCAAGAGTGCAAAAGGATAAGTGTGTAGGTATGATGAGTGCGTATTTTTACCCTCATTTAATGTTTAATTCTGGGTATTGAATTGAATTTGTGTGCTTAAAGAGTGATTTAATTGACAGTTCTAATAATTAAGCTATTTGAGCTTATGTGATAAAAAATGTCTTCAAAAGTGATTTTTAGTTGCATAAATTATTTTTGGATATTCTAATGTTTGTTGATGCAGTTGAAGTTAAGATTAAGCTCGTTTAAGGTGGAAAAAAATTGATTGAAGTTGGAAAACACATTTAAATAAGGCTAAAATCAACAAGTTCTAGAAAAATCACTTATGCACCCCTTAAATTATATATACACTCCCCTCTTTTCAAATGGGCTACATAAATCCTACTTCTACACCCCTGACTTTGTCTATTTTCACCCCCTCTTTCCATCCATAAACTAAGAGGCACTCAGATCATGCCATGTGGCAATCCCTAACTTTCAAATCTGTCCAACCACATGTTGACACGTGTCATGATCCAACAACTCAAAATTCAGCCAACCAAATGGTGCACATCATCATCTTCCATCTCTCTCACAAACCAGAAACCCCAGCCACCATGGCACCATCCTTCACGCACCTCACCAAGCCACCATCAGCCACGTCAGAGCACACCATCGCCGACAGAAACTGTGTTTGGCAGCAGCCACGTCGCTGGATCACCATGGACAACCTCGTCATTCACATAGCACCAACACGTCCACGTCATTCCTGTAGAAAATTTGCGTCATCAGCAACCTTGTTGTCTCACCAGAACAAACGACAAATCAACGTGCACCTACGAGCAAGAACCTACAACCTCTACACCACTACTGCGAGCTTCCACAACACCTACAACCAGCACGCGTATGCATTTTGAATCTCCATCACACACGTCGTAACAACCAGTTTAGATTTCCTCCGATCCAGATCCACCATTGAAGCGTTAACGTTCAGGATGCAACACCACAACTTCCTCCTTTTTCGTTCAAGAACCTACTACAGAAACCATGGAGGTAGAAACCTTAGTTTGGAAAGAGAGAGAGCACTCTGCCACGTGTCAGTCTCTCAATGGACACTGAAATGGTCAAAGTTGCTCAAATTTGGTCAAAGACTGGTCAAACGAGAGGGTTTAAGTGCAAATATTCATCTTTTTGGATTTCCCAGTAAATTTGGACTACAGAAAATTGGCTTATTTAGAAAATTAATGCAAATATTATTTGGTGATAATTTATCAGATATCTTTAAGTAATTAATTTATTTAATTATATCATAAATTATTAACCAACTATATTTGTTAAATATTTTTAAAACTAACTATCTCTCCAAATATTTTTAAAATCACTTTAAAGATAAATAATATTTATCTTTATTTTAAAAGATATTTGAGAGGTTTTAGCAACCGAAAAACCCATTCCAAGTCCTATATAAAGAGACCAAGGGAGTAGAAGAAAAACAAGCTTGAGACTTCAAAGTTTAGGAACCCTTCAGGGGACCCTAATTTCGATTCATTTCTCTCTTTATTCTTCTTCTATTTTTATTTTACTTTTGCATTCTATGGATTGCTAAACTTCTTGGGTTAATTCCATTGTAATTTCATTATGGATTATGAGGTTAGAATGAAATAATTTCTTAGTTCTTTTTATTATTGTTGAGGTTTTCATTCATCTATGTCTTTTATCTTTGAATCACGTAAAAAGTAATGATTTTAAATCTATATGCATGTTGATCATATGAGTCCAAGGGTTTTTAAATTTAATTGAAACTTTACTTTGGTTTTATTTAGATGAGTTTTTACCAATAATTGAGACTTTACTTTGGTTAAAGGTATTTGTAAGAGCCACTTATATTCTCTACCCTAATGTTTAAGGGCTGACCGAATCTAATGGGCCTAAGTGATGGCCCATAGGTTTTCCAAAGCCCTTAAGACAGCCAAACCCTCTCATTCTGTCCTCACTTTGCAAAAACAGTACTCACTCCTCTCCTTTTTCACTTAAATAGAGCTCTGCTAGGGTTTGGTTCCCTCTTGATTCACGTCAGCTCAAAAGCTCACCTCGTCTCACGTAAGTTGGTCCTTGAACCGTACTCCCTCCTTTCTAAGTTTGTTTTCGTGGTTTCTGTTAGGGTTCACAATAGTAACCCTGTTATTCTTTCTGTGTCGCTGCTCCAATTCGTAAATCTGCACCTGGAGCTCCTGGGTTCATTGGCTTAAGGGTCACAGTCTATTATTAGACTCTTTCAAGGTAAGGGAAGCTATGACTTCCTTGTTTACTTCAGTTTTGATTATTTTGCCACTGTTTTCACGATTGTATGATGTTCTACTGTTAATGTTTGGATGGCCTTGTATTGTTGTTTGGGTATTGTCGCAACCCGAATCGCGACGGGAAGGCGAACCGAAAAAGAAAACGGGTTTGAAAAGAGATTGGGAGTCGCCACCACAGTTATTTTTGGAAAACTATGGGAAACAATAAAATAAAGAAAGTCTGCGAAAAACTAAATTTTGGGTCCGGGAGTCGGTTACGCGTAGGAAAGGTGTTAGCACCCTACGCACCCGTCCGAAGGCGGTACCTTTAATTAAAAATGCAAAGTTGATGTGGTTTTCAAAATATTAATTTTCCCCAAAAATAATGAGACAAATAATTTAAAAAAAAACAAAAATATTTTTTAATTTTTTGGGCCCGACAAGGATTGACCTTGGTCCTACGTATTCTCATTTAAAGTGAGAAATCAGGGTTACGTAGTTCTTGAAAAATGACCTTTTTGTTTGGAAATATTGATATTTTTATATTTTGAAAATTTTGTATTTTTTTGGTGCTTTTGAATTATTTGAAAATAGGTATCACACGACGCGATCGGTCGGACAAACAACAAAATACAAATGAGTAAAATATTTTGGTATTTTCAAAAAAGGAAGAAGGACCAAGTACCATGAGGATGCGGGCGATCACACAAGTACTCAGGTCCTTAAAATGTATCTAATCATTTAAAATAAAAAGATAATAAGTACTAAGATGCAGACGATCACACATGCTCATACCTTTAAAAATGTATTTAATTATTTGAAAAAAAAAGGATATTAAAGAGATATTAAGTACTAGAACGATGCGGACGATTACACAAGTACTCATACCTTTAGGAAACGTATTTAATTATTTAATTATTTGAAAAAAGATATTAAGTACTAGGAAGATGCAGACGATCACACGAGTATTCATACTTTTGAAAACACATTTAATTATTTTTAATTTTATATTTTGTTTTATATTATTTAAAAAAAGTATTTTTATAATTATTTTTAAAACATATTTTTATTTATTTTTAGGTTATGCATGTTTGAAAAATTACGAATCAGTCCAAATAACAAAAAAAAAGAAAAGAAAAATAACATGGAGTGTGGAAATAGCAAAAGAATGGTGCATTGTGAAGTGTGTGTAATGGAAGTAAGGGTGCAACAAGTAAACACAAAAACAGGCCCAGAACAATAAACAAAGTTAACAGGGATGCAGATTAAGAAAATATGGAGTGCACAAGAACAAGCCAATACAAAATGAGGAGGTGTAAGAGGTGAAACCAGGGGTGCATGAAGAAATGAGGGGTTTAGGAAAGCCTTTCTTTTGTCTTTTGCAGAAAACCTCAAAGGATTCTTCTTCCCCTTCACGCAGCGCGGGACGTCTCCCCACCAAGCATCACCACACAATATCACAGATGCAGACAGTAGCTACAGCCACCGCACGTACCACATTCATTGCCGACGAATCCGTTCGTCACCGGAGGGCCCATTAACGTTGCTGGACACCACAAAAGGCGTCACCGGTGCTGCAACGGTGTCATCCTCCTTCCTCCCCGTGGAACGCGCGAAACGCAGCAGTCCCATCGACGAAAGCCATCGTCGGTGATATCTATCGCAGTCAGAGCCTCCACCTGCGTATTCTGGAAATTTTGGAGTGGTGGCTAGTATTGGATGGACCCGATGGTGAATGGATGATAACTGGGAATGGGAGAGGTGAAGGAAATTGTGTTGGTTGATATTGTATAATGGATATGTTCGTGAGTGAGCTGGGCTTCTGAATGTGATTGAGATTTAGTGGATGGTGAAAAAAATGAATAAAGAAAGATTGGTGTTGGTTTAGTCCGTTGAGGGTGTGAAAGATTGGTGTTGGTTTGGTCTGTTGAGGGTGTGAAGGAAGTATGTTTTTTTGTGTCCCTCCTCCCCCGAGATAATGGAGGTGGTATGATATTTAACTTGTGCGGATGAAGGTGCGGCTGAAAAAAAATGGAGTGGCCAGGGGTCCTCTTTTAGAATCCAAAGGTGTCAATTTTTTGCGTGTTCAATGATGTTGATGGAGAGAAAAATGACGATTCCTTGTTGGCAGTTGCGTGTGTTGTTGGGTTTGTTTATTGTAACCGTTGGTTCCGATGAAGGAAAAATCTGAATTTTAAACGTTACGTGATAAGCGTTGCACCAGAAAGTGTTTCAAAATGGCAACGAAAAAAGCCATAGATATTAAAACATGGTGAATGTGTGTGATGAAGATGAGAGAGTAAGTGTGAGAGTGAATGAGTGATGTGTGTGACGTGAATAAAGTGGGTGAGAGAGTGAATGAGTGATGTGTGTGAGAGAGTGTGGGTCCCATGGATGTGAGAGAGAGAAAAGAAAAGAATAAAAAAGTGATATTGTGAGGAGTGGTGTGGGGTCATGAGATTGGAGAGATTTTGGAATGGTGTGAAAAAAGAAAGAGGGGGTGTGGAAAGAGAAAAAAAAAAACTAAATCGGGTTAAAATAATTTATCAAACATGCTTTCTTTTTTATTATTATTTTTTAACTAATTAATTTTCTTTCAAATTTTTAATTTTCTTTTTATAAACTTCATTTCATTCTTTTTTACCTTTTGCATTATTATTTTTTATTTATTATTTTTTTTAATTTTGAAAATACATTTTATTTGTCCGGACAAAATTGGGTGTTGACAAGTATGAATGTATGGCTGTTGTAGGGAGAACAATGACGAGACTTGACATTTTCGCCTAAACGAGCCTGTTTCGCCTAGGCGAGACTAGTAAAAACAGGCCCAGGTTCGTACTCGAGCTCTCGCTCAAGTGGAAAGCTCTCGTTTTGAGCGAGGTACTATCTCACTCAGGTGAGAGGGACTCGCCTAAGCGAGAACACGTGGGAGCTTGAGGCACATCGCTGCAGTTATAGCCCAAGCGAGGAACCTCACCTTTGGGCGAAGGGTGGACTCGCTCAGGCGAGAAGGGCTTGCCTAAGTGAGAACTCGCGAGTCTTGCGTGGTGCTCTGTTGACAGTCTCGCCTAAGCGAGGACCTGTAGCTTGAGCAAAAGACCTATTTCGCCTGAGCGAGGGTCCTTGGCTTGAGCGAGATTGGTGCTGGAATTGCTCCATGGCTGTTCTTTTTCATGCTTTTGAGTGTTAATTGTAAGTTTGGTTTGGATTACCCTATTTAAAGTATGAGTATATGAATATGCATTTAATGCGGGTAGTGGGAACCGTTATGACATTTAATGCGGGGTTTTATGACATGAAATAATACTAGCTCAAATGGTTGAGAGTACTTGATTATTATGAAAGGTCTTAGGTTTGAGTTATGTGTATGTCATTTGGGTGTTGTTTTAATTGTTTATTATTTTGTCAATATGCTTGATCATGATGAGTGATAATATGATCCTAGATCTATATGAATTATCACGAAACATTAATTGGTTGAATTGGTTGTGCCCTTGCTTTGAAATTGTATGGTTGTGTGTTTAAACCTTAGCTTAGGTGAAATAAATTCCTTTTTGGCCAAATTTCTTTTTGGCATGAATGTGAAGAAGTAGAAACCCTAGCCGTTTAGAATAGCAGCTGGAAGGGTTGCACAATCATCATAAAACAATAATTGAATGATCATTAAGCTCCTTGTTAATGCAAAATTCGTTTTAATAATTAAGGCCATTAAAAATTAGAGTGGGAGGTCAAAATAAGGAGGAGATAGAGTCCTTTTGATACTTTTAATCAATCTACACTAAAAAGAGAGAGCTAAGAGGGTATTTGGAAGCCATTGGAAGTGGAAAAAGTAGAAGGTGCCAAGGAGTGGGATTTTACTATCATCAAGGATCATAGGCTTTACTAATTGAAGCGAGGAAACCCGGTTAGGGGAGTTGCTCTGTTTGTTTATGTTAATTGGTATGATTTTTGTGGTATGTTATATAATTGGGATGCCTATTCTGCTTTAATTTGCTACAACCGTCATTTTGAATCAACTCTATACAAGTCCATTTTAACTATTTTAAGGGTCTCTAACTCTTGAATCATCAATTTGTTCCTTAAATCTAAATGCCAACCCCAAAGTCGAATTTTCATCATTATTAAGTAATTTTTGTATTGAAGCAAGTTCTTGTACACATAAAAGTCTTATGTCTACTTTCTAAATGACTTCTTGTTTTGCAGGTTTATGAGTACGTATTTTTTTCCTTATTTAATGTTTAATTATGGGTATTTAATTGAATTTATGTGCTTAAAGATTGATTTAATTGGGATTTCCTTTAATTGGATTTATTGAGCATGAGATACAAACACATGTTAAAATAACTTTTTAGTTGCATAAATGTTCTTTGGATATTTTGACGTGTGTTCGTGCAGCTGCAACTAAGTTGAGCTCATAGAGGTGTGAAAATAAATTGCTTAAAGCTTCATGACACCTTAAAGATAAATCCAATAATAAAAAATTATCAAAATCATAAAAATCCAAGTCAAGCATTGCATGAAGATGGTAAGAAAAGCTTGAAAAAGTGAAGAAGTTTAGCTAAGCCAAGAAGAGAGCAACAAAAAATTGGACCTTGCGGTTTTCTTTATCTTTATGATAGAAGATAATTTGGAAAAAATATATCTTAAATATTTTATTTGATATTTTTAAATAATTATCTTATTTAATTACATCATAAAATATTAAAAGATAATAACTACCAAATCTTTTTCAATATGACAAGATCTTCTTGAATCTTTTTAGATCCACAACAAACTAATATATCTTGAAGATATTGGATTATTGAGAAGATAATTTAAGGAGATTGCAAATGGTTGATATGAAAAATTAATACAAATATTAATCGGTGATAATTTATCATATATCTTTAATTAATTAACTTAATTATATTAGATATTGATATTATCAACCAACTATATTTGTCAAATAGTCTATATCTCTCCAAATATTTTTAAATATTTATCTTTATCTTTATTTTAAAAGATATTTGAGAGATTTTAGCAACAGAAAAGTCCAGTCCAAGTCCTATATAAAGAGACCAAGGGAGTAGAAGAAAGGAAAAGCTTGTGACTTCGAAGTTTTGGAACCCTTAGGGGGACCTAATTTCGTTTCCTTTCTCTCTCTCCATTCTTCTATTTTTTTTTAAATGTGATAACGCTACCGTTGACGCGATCAAATTAATACTACTAAACTATAACAACGTCAGTATTGCTAAGATAGTAGTCAACAAAATAGAAATGGTAAAGTAACCCAAAGTCATCTCCCAACGAACACAAAATTGATTGTTAACAAATTAGTTCTTATAAAACTATACAAAAGAGTTAGTCAAATAAAATAATAAAAATATGAGAGATAAAGATAAAATAAGATAAAACTAATAGTAAAGAAAAATAAGTCGATTCCACTACTTTTTAAAAATAGGATTCATCATTGGTTTTCTAAAGATTATTGTTATTGATTTCTTGTTTAAGACTTCAAATTAATCAATGTAACTTCTCGATTAATTTGTTGGTGTTCTTACTTTTAACCAAAGTAACTTCTCAACCAAAAGCAAGAACTTTGTAGATTAATCTTAGTAAATTTAACCAAAGTAACTTCTCAATTAAATATTACTAATCCTAATCAAGTCCATTCTTTTACCTCTTATATCTAGTAAAAAGCTAATTAACTCAAGTAACTTTTTGATTAATTCTAATCTAAGTTTTCACCTTTAATCGAAGTAACTTCTCAATTATTAGTAAAAACACATTCAATCATATGAAAGTTTCTAAAATTAATCAAAGTACTTCTCAATTAAAATTTAAAAACCCTTGGACTCATATGATTGTTATGTTATGTAGATTTAACACCGTGCTAACTTTCTAAAATGTAAAAAATCATTACTTTTACTAAATTAAGAACCAAAAGACATAGATGAAAATATATCTCAACAAGAATCAAAAGAACAAACAAATTAATTGATCTAACCTTAGAATCCAATTAAGAAATTACAATGGAATCAACCCAAGAAGTTTAATCTTTCATGGAATGCAAAATAAAAATAAAAGAAGAAGAGAGAAAAAGGAAACGAAATTAGGCCCCCCTAAGGGTTCCTAAACTTCGAAGTCCCGAGCTTCTTTCTACTTCTCCCTTGGTCTCTTTATATAGGACTTGGACTGCGCTTTTCTGTTGCTAAAATCTCTCAAATATCTTTTAAAATAAAGAAAAGGATAAATATTTAAAAATATTTGGAGAGATATAGACTATTTGACAAATATAGTTGGTTGATAATATCAATATCTAATATAATTAAATAAATAAATTAAAGATATATGATAAATTATCACCGATTAATATTTGTATTAATTTTCCAAATCAACCCTTTGCAATCTCCTCAAATTATCTTCTAAATAATCCAATATCTTCAAGATATATTAGTTTGTTGTGGATCTAAAAAGATTCAAGAAGATCTTGTCATATTTAAAAAGATTTGGTAGTTATTATCTTTTAATATTTTATGATATAATTAAATAAGATAATTATTTAAAAATATCAAATAAAATATTTAAGATATATTTTTTCCAAATTATCTTCTATCATAAAGATAAAGAAAACCGCAAGGTCCAATTTTTTGTTGCTCTCTTCTGGGCTTAGCCAAACTTCTTCATTTTTTCAAGCTTTTCTTGTCGTCTTCATGCAATGCTTGGCTTGAATTTTTGTGATTTTGATAATTTCTTACTATTGGATTTATCTTTAAGGTGTCAGGAAGCTTTAAGCAATTTATTTCCAGACCTCCATGAGCTCAACTTAGTTGCAATTGCACTAACACACTTCAAAATATCCAAAGAAAATTTATGCAACTAAAAAGCTATTTTAACATGTTTTTGTATCTTATGCTCAATAAACCCAATTATAGGAAATCCCAATTAAATCAATCTTTAAGCACACAAATTCAATTAAATACCCATAATTAAACATTAAATGAGGGCAAAAATACGTACTCATCAAAGGTACATTGACTACCTTGTTTTCAGTTCCTTCTTCTTTGACTCAACCTCAATCCTTCTGTGTGGTGTTTTTGGTATGTATCCTTCATTCTAATTTGTTTTTTTTTGTTTGAGTATATACCCTTAAAGTATGATTATAGAAATTAACAATTACTACATATATGCATTACCTTGAACGTGATTTGTATATGTAAATTATAATAGGACTAAAAGAATACTACAAAATAGCTGAAAGAATTGAAATCAAGTAAACTAGAGGTGTGCTAGAATGAATAAATTATTCATGCACCCTTTGTCTTTGCCTTCTACACAATAGGTTTATTACTTAAGTCCCATGTTTGATAATTGTCTTGTGTTGCACTTATGTATTGTAACATAACATTTTCCTTATTTGGCTTGTCCTAGCACATGGTCGAAGTTCCCATCCATTGTGGTTGCTTTTTCTGTTTTAATAATGTTGATTATAGCAAATACCATTTGCTTTATATAATTGCTACCTTGATCATGATTTGTATATATAAATTGAAATTGGACTAAAATAATACTATAAAATAGGTGCAAAAGTTGAAATTAACTAGGGGTGGCAATGCGGGCCGGCCCGCCCCGTTTAGGCCCGCCCCGCATAAGGCCCGCATATTGCGGGCCGGCCCGCCCCGCCCCGCACATTTTATGCGGGCCGCATACTCTGGCCCGCCCCGCATACACGTTGGCCCGCGGGCCCGCGGGCCGGCCCGCTTTTTATTTTTTTATTTATTTCTTTTATGATAAAACTTTCAATGTTTAAAAATTGGGAAACTTTAAGAAGTTCACAAAATTAAGTAAAGACTTTGGGGAATTAGATGATAAATTGATAATTCAACATTTTCATCATATTCATACTATGACATACACAAGGTATTTTTTAAATTTTAGCACATTAAAAATTACATAATACTTGTCTTTTCCAATTATACAAGAATTTGAAATATTAATGCAAGAGTCCATAAAAGAAGTAATTAATATACACAAGTACAAGTTTTTTTTTTTT
>Ga0214545_1004940_pt1 | contig 24580 bp, 14 predicted proteins | sample CNSS4metaG_FD_160064 | JGI IMG/M metagenome (GOLD analysis project Ga0214545, IMG submission 160064) | Root nodule microbial communities from cowpea collected in UCLA plant growth center, Los Angeles, California, USA - CNSS4 | ecosystem: Host-associated > Plants > Roots > Nodule | place: USA...
TCGCGAAACACTGCAAATGAGGATGAAAACGGAAAATATTCGGTTCAAAACGCCTAAAATCAATCCATAATCAAATCCCAACAAGTTTGGTGGTGAAAAACGTTCAAAAATTACCTGGAGGAGCTCGAAATGATGGTTGCCGACGAAGAAGCTTCGCGAAAAATTGGTGGCGCGACGAAACAATTAGGGTTTATGCGTTTCGCGTAGAGAAAACCCAAAAATTGACGTCGGGGCTGCGCGATCAGACGTTACTTAACGTCGGTGCAAAGGGGGTCAGACGTTAAATTAAGTCGGGGCAGAGTGGGTCAGACGTTAAATTAAGTCGGGGGTAGAGAGCTCAGACGTTAATTTTTACATAACGTCGGGGTACTGGGTCAGACATTAAATTACGTCTGTGTTGGAATGGGCAAACGTTAAAAAAGTCAAATAATTTACAAAAATGCCACCGGTCATTTTTAACGTGGGACTTTTTCTAGACAAACGTTATATGGGTGACGTTATAGGGCTTTTTTGTGTTAGTGTCAACAATATTTTCCTCTGCCATTAACTATAAATGAGTTGGGTCCCATCATGTGTCCTTATGACATTTTGGATGTTTGTGTCATTCATCGAAATGGACAGGAGATTCCAGAAGTTCTAGTACAATGGGATTCATTACTGCCAGAGGATACGTCATGGGAACCAATCGATGAGTTGCAAAGCGCTTATCCCTAATTCAACCTTGAGGACAAGGTTGTTCTGCAATGGAGGAGTAATGTAACAAACATAAAGAAAAAGGACTGTTGTGGAGGGGAATTAGTGGAAGATAATGGCCACGTGGCAAAGGGAGAAGAAATGAGGCCAAGGCGTAAAAATGTACGTGTAAGGAGAGAGAAAATAAAATGGCGTGACTTCATTTGGGAAAAGTAGCTTGATGGCATGGACGCCTCTCTCTAGTTTTTTCTCTGAACTTTCTTTCACTCTCTACTATTCATGTCCCTTCTCATCATTCAGGCCTGCTATTCGGTTATTGCAGGAATGGTACCTTGGGAAAGGCAGATTTAAGCGGTGCTTCCAGATTATTGCTTTCTTTTGGCATTTTCCTTGTATTTCTGAGTTTCTATAAACAGATATGAACTTAGTTGTTTCTCTGAAATAAATACAAGGTTGAACCACTAGTTTATCACTATACTTATTACTGTTATATTGATTTTTTGTTGTTACACAATAATAATAATATATTAATTTTAATTATAAGGATAAAGTAGTAGTTTTATATTTTAATTTATTAAAATCTTTTATTGTATCACATCCATCAAATATTTCACAAACTTTTATAAACTTTGCATTCAAATCTTTTCATTTTTACCTTTGAGTTCCTTAAAAGAAATAACATAAACTTTACCTTCAAATTTCTCTAAATTTACCCGATCACTTTCTCTTAAATCTATAATTGAAACTAAACACAAAGTGAAAGGAATACTTATTTGGAGTAGAAGAATAAGTCACATCACTTAGAGGAGAATCCAAGATGAGTGATGAAGAAGAAACATCAGTTGCACTAGTGTAGATTTGACATTTTACTTCGTCGTATATGCCTCGGTTATAGCGGAACCGAAGCCTATAAGGAGGTGATGGTAATTTTGCAATTTCGTCCAACTATATTACCTCGGGTCTCTGAAAATCGGTGCAGTAAAGGGACTTTAGGCCTCGGTTACAAAAGAATCGAAGCCTATAAGGCAGCCCAGTAATCAAAATTTCAAAATTGCCACTAGCGTCAACATTTTTGGCCTCGGGTGTTTAGGGACCGAAGTAGTAAAGGGACTTTAGGCCTCAGTTATTAATTGAACCGAGACCATAAAGCTTGTTAAATTTCCAAATCGCGAAACCCTTTCACTATTCACCGTCTTCTCAAAACTCTCTACGTGCAAAACCCCTCTTCGCTCTCTCTACCACCACCAATGTCCAGCTCCGTTGCCGACCAGTTGCCGCCGTTGTCGCCTCCGTCGCGCCATCCATTAGCGCCGATTAAATCGTCGTCTCTCGCTAACGATGAGTTCGAAAAATGGGTTTCCCTTCGCATTTTGTTAATTTTTTTTTTTTTGCGTTTTTGATTCATTTGTGTTGCTTTGGGGTTCACAGATTTAGGGTTCAAAACACACCATTGCCATGTCACGAAGAGACACCGCAAGCGAAGAAGTGTCTTTACCATCATAACCCACTATACCAGAAAATGAACGAGAACGGACATGACAGAGGCACCTCGAGTCTTTGCGCGCGAGCCACGAGCCCCACCACGAACGCGCTACCATGACGAGAACGCCTCCATTGCAGATGCGCCTGAGCCACCGTTGCAGATGGAGGCCAGTGCAAACCGTGAGCTCTTGATTGGCCAGCCATTGTGACGAAAAACTATCGCGTCTCTTAGCGACCACCGCTGCTGTAAGAGCTCCATATTTTTTACAAAATGGCTTCGATTCACATTAAAACCGAGGCAGAAGAGTAGTTCTATGACTTCGGTTCATCCCGAAGCCAAAAGCCATCCTCTTTATGCCTCATTCTAATATGTCTCGGTTCTGGAACCGATGCAGAATATAAAAAACAACCAGAGTCAAAAGTCTTTACTACACTAGTGTTGAATAAAAGAAACAAAATAAGACTCAGAAAAATAACTTTTCTCGTAATTATTGTAAAAAAGTGTAAGATCCAAAGAGAGGTTTAGATTGTGATTTTAATTTGTTTTTGTAATTTTTCACAAATATCGTTAGAGTATGTGCAGTCAAACGATATGTTTATATTGATCAAATAAATTGTCAAAGATTTTTTACAAATTTATCTTGAAAACTCCATATTTTTAAGTTAGCACAAAGGTTATAACCTGCAATATAACAAGACATGTTTAATTCTTAATTAATTGATTGAATTTCACCAAACAAACTATCACCATGAGATACAAATGAAATATTTTTTTCAGCTCATAGTCATTTTTAACTAACTTATCTAGTATTATATTTAATAACAAGTTACTCGTGACTGATATTTGTTTTTTTTTTTGAATTGTGAGTCTATGCTTCTTAGAGGAAAATGTGGAAAGAGTTTGTAAATTTAGAAAATTTGTGTATTGTGCAAATCAGGAAAACTGTTATAAATTATAAATATAAATATGCTAAATAAAAGTTATGATATATTATCATACAACTTAATATAATAAAACTATGAAAACTACATTTTTATGTTTAATGTTTTCTTAAAATTACATATCTATGATAGAAAATTTGTAAAATTAATATTACAATAAGAAATTAATTTTTTATTTTTTTCAACCTATTTCTTTTTTCAAATAAAATATTATATTGTGATAATAATAACATGATAGGTGGCAAAATAACATTAATTTAATATATTACTCTGGATAAAGATTAAATATAGATATAGACAATAGTCGTATTGATTATTTAAATAATTATTTTTGTTCTATACATGTGCGTGTCGACAACACCAATACAGCAGTGTCAACGTAGTAACCATTTGGGTGTCGAAACCGAAAACCATGGCATAGCCATCAACACAGCTTCCTTTGTCTCTGTGGGAAGAAGAGAAAATGTTGAAGTTGGGATTTTTGTTTCTGATTATGATTTTTATCCCTTCACTGCCGGTGGCACTGTCTAAATATGGAGCCATAGAGCCTTTGCTTCAAGGCTTGGACTCCAAAAGGGCACCTCCATCTGTGCAAGAAGCTGCAGCTTTTGGTCTTCTCAAAAGACTTCTTCCTACCCATTTGTCCAGTTTTCAGTTCAAAATAGTGTCCAAGGTCTTTGCCCTTTTCCTTTTACCCTTTCATCTTGTTCTGCTTTTTTTGTTCTTTCTTAGTCTGACAACTTGTTAGAGACTGCATGTGCTCTCATTTTTTATGATTGAAAGTAAAAATGTGACCTTTACAATTTTCAGGATGTCTGTGGCGGAGACAGTTGTTTTCTAATAAACAATCACAAGAAGTCAAGCCAGAATGACCCTGAAATTATGTATGTGAGAGTAAATTTATGCTGAAGATTATGATTGATTAATGTTGTTTTCTGTTCCTCCTGAGTTCCTAGTTCTTTGAAGATTATGAGATGGTTGTATTTCTTTTATTTGCAAGTTGCAACTTCATTTGACTCTTGTTTCTCTTTTCATTTCATACATTTAAACTTGATTTTCATGTTATAATGCTAATGGGCTTCTTGATTTGTTCTAATCATGGATATGCACTTCTAATCTTTTCTGCTGTCCTTTAGCATTAATCTGATATTGTCATGTATTTGTATATTTGTCAGCATTAGAGGAACCACTGCTGTTGAGATTGCATCTGGTCTCCATTGGTATCTTAAGTATTGGTGCGGTGCTCATGTCTCATGGGATAAGACAGGTGGTATTCAGACAACTTCAATCCCTGAGCCAGGGTCACTACCCCGTTTAAAAGATGAGGGTCTGAAGATTAAACGCCCTGTTCCATGGAATTATTACCAAAATGTTGTTACCTCTAGTTGTGAGTATCAAAATCAACTTTCTGAGGAACAAAGCATCTCTCTCTTTTTTCCATTCTGAGAATTTGAACAGATGTAGTTCAGTAGCTGACAAGTGCCAATGCTTACAACTTTGTTCCAAGAAAGGATATAATCTTGGTAGTCAGTTGTTCCAAAAAGATATGAAGTTTGAGAAAAAAAGATATAGAGAGGAGGATAAGAAATTCTGTTATTGTGTGAAAATGAATTCAACCCACCTACAAATGAATTGCAACATGTATTTATACCTCAAAATCTAAGTAACTGACAATTGTCAGTTGGCTGAATGAAAAAGCCAATCTACTTCTGTACAAGAAAGTAAAATAAAAAGGAGAAAAACTATACTTCAACACTTGCAAAAAACAAAAAATCGGTACATTCTCAAGATCAGATAGGTAGCCTAACATATTTCTGCTAAAGAAAAATGCTGTGGAAGTTCCTGTCAAGATTTATAAATATCAGAAGGAAGTTTTAAAGTATTGCTAGATTCCTTTAAAAAATAGCCATCCTATATTTCCTCCTATTGGTAAATGTAAATCTGTTAAGTTTGATGAGTTGGTCTTCCCATGTTTACCTTGCATATCCATTTATGTGTAGCAAATATTGGATTTTCAACTGACATGATTTCCTCACAAGGGTAAGGCCGAATGTGTTTACAAGCAAAGATCAGAAGCTGAATATTCTTCTTGGTTCTTTGCAGATTCATATGTTTGGTGGGACTGGGAAAGGTGGGAAAAAGAGGTAGACTGGATGGCACTTCAGGGGGTGAACCTACCCTTGGCATTTACTGGGCAGGAAACAATTTGGCAAAAGGTTTTTAAGGTGAAGTGCTGTTTACATGCTTCTGTATATCTGGATAATGCTTAGTTTAAGAAAAAAATCAATCCCTTAGTTTGAGAGTATTAACTGAGCCAAAGATGCTATAAAAAACTTATTTTCCCTATCCGACATTATTTACTCATTATTTTGTAACTAGATACATGTTACAGTATTAGAAATTCAGTTTTTTATTCAAGTTATTATTAGTGATATCACTTATTCAAAATGCAAGTATTTTCACCATTATTTTACTTTTTGTTGTTTTCTTTCCCAACCTCTCATTCTAACTTTTGCTGCTTTGGATCAAGTATGGTTTGTAGCTTGTTTTCATTTGGGTTTTGTTACTGTGATTGACTATGCTATATGTGCTTAAGCTTAGATGAAGTATAGAGCAGGGGTGTTTCTTTGGTTTGTCCTTAAGCATGTGATGTTGAAAATGATAAAACTGGACCAGAAATAGATGAATAGGATAGTGATATAATGGAATCTGCACCTTATGTACGAGGTAAGAAACACTTTTTGCTTACTCTAAACCGAACACAAAAGAAAAATTCTGATAACCTAGACGCTTTGGGAGGCCTGGATAAAATCAGTTTAGTTATTTGATAAAATTCTAGAAGTTTCAAGAGCAAGCCTACCAACATCACATGTCCGGGGTAAAGTGGTGCTCTTAGCTTCTTTGCGTTGCTATGCTCCTGGACTTCTTTCTTCTTTTACTATCAATGTTTTTCCTACTTACTATTATTACTATCATTGTTGTTGTTAATGAGGAAGTATACATAGTATATAACATATAGGAGTTATAAGAAGCAGTGTGGGAAAACATGGCTACATTGAGATGCACATAACTCTTAACACTATGCAATTATGGGAATCTTTACCTGTTTGCCTACATAATTTAGATGGATTGCTTGAATCTTGTTGATATCTTTTATTCTAATAAGAATAACTAATTATTATTTTGACCACTTTTAATAGTTATTTGACTAGTATCTTCTAATTGTAGGATTTTAACATTAGTTCAGACGACTTGAATAATTTCTTTGGTGGACCTGCTTTCCTTGCTTGGGCTCGCATGGGAAACTTGCATGGGTAGGTGAAAGCAGTATGTAAACCCCATAGTTGATTTTCGATCTGTATAGAAAGCCTAGGAAATGGTCTACAAATTTAGTTGTTTTTGTGTTTCATATTCATTTTTCATTGGATCTGTATAGAAGGCCTACGAAATGGCCTAGCAAATTTGGTTTCTGATGAGATCTATCATTTCACAGCTGGGGTGGGCCTTTGTCTCAAAATTGGTTAGATCAACAGTTGGTGTTACAGAAACAGATAATCTCTCGAATGCTGGAGTTGGGGATGACACCAGGTATATTTTCACCATAAAACCTGAAGTTTTGTTTTTTTGAGTTTCATTGTTTTCAATATCAACACATGTATATGAGTGTGTCTTTGTGATTTTGACTGAGACATGCATATTCACAGAGGAGAAAATGGTTTTGCTGTCTCAAATTGTTGTCTACATTTTCTAAATTTGGTACACTGGTTTAACATTGACTTTGTTCTAGTTCTTCCATCCTTCTCTGGGAATGTTCCAGCGGCTTTGAAAAGGATATTCCCTATGGCAAAAATAACTAGACTTGGTGACTGGTATTTGTTTCTCTTTTATATGCTTGTTCAGTTTTCAATCATATTTTTCTGTTAAATTTTTAGCTTGCATGATTTAATAGGTGAAAAATTCCAAAAAGTGTGTTGAAATTGATGTGCACTGTACAGTACTTGGGTTATGTAGAAAATCTATTTATAGACTCTTGATAGACTAAGCCCTCCCTTGTTTGGCAGGGAAGAGAGAAACAAGATGAACAAAAATAAAAAAGGTTGAAAACAAACGAGCGAGAAATAAAGTGAAAGTTAAAGGTGTAATATTGAAGAGATATAAATAGGAGATCAGAAAAGAGGTAGAAGTTAATGCAAATAGGTGAGAAGTAGTAAAGTGACTCTACTAATTTTAAAATTATTTTCGCTCCCTTCTCTCCCACCAAACAATAAAAAGTAATTCCATTATCTTGCCTCCTTTCAATTTTTTCTCAACTAACAAACCAAAATGTGCATAATTTCGTAGGCAAAATTTAAATTGGTGTGATTTCCTAAATAATAGTTCCTGTGGAACTATATGCAATTAATATTGGTTCGTGAATCACTTAAAATACTTGTAATTTTAGAAGAAGAAAATTATCTTTGTTATTATTTATTGATCAAAATTCTTGACTTATGTTGCCAGAGATGGCTAGGGGAGATTGAGCACCCTAATTACAAAATAAATGTAAGGAAAAGATAGAGAGAAAATTGAGGACAGTTAAATAAATCAGATTTGAATAATCCAATTAAGATTTGAATAATCTATATCTTGGATTAGATTCCATTCTTCGTAATTGATTCCAATTTCATGTTGAAAGCCATAAAGGGTTTCTTAAACTTTTTTTATTTTTGGATGTAATTTTGTAGGAGTCAAAATCAATTCTGGTGCTTTTCCAAACGAGAACTAAATAGGGATTGATAGGTAACTTAATCGAGTTTTTTTTTTATCTATTTGTAAAATAGTGGGGGTGGATGTCATACTATATGTGCCCATTGCAACACCCCAAAACTGGTGTCATATTACCCTTATAACGCATCCAACAACTCGTTTAGTGAAGCATAGTCTAGCACACTCGTCTACTGAAGTATAGTTCATCAGACCCGTCTAGTTAGGCAAAATTAGGTTTATCATCTACTCAATTATATTGTAGATATCACAAGCATAGTGAAAAATTAGGTGTATCATTTATGAGACTCACTTCCGAAAGGTTAAGAGCAAATGAATTAAGCACCAAAGACCATGCACTTGTCATAGGCTATGCACTATAGATTCTAAGAGTAACAACCTTGCCCATAGTTTTCTGAGGCCAACAATTGGGAGTAGCCACCCTACCCAATTCTCCTCATGGCAAGGTAAATTCCATTTGACTAAACAAGACTAGTTATGTTTCCTACCCTTGTTTCAATCATAGGAACCTTCTTCGACTCTCACCACATAACTACCTTCTCTACTTGATACTAGACAACTGTTATAGTTAGGATAATCCTCTTATCAACTCCTATTCAATTTGCTTTTTTCATCACTACACTTATAGTCATTCCCTCCTGGAATACTATCTCGTGCAACCAACAACTTATGCAACAACCATGCATCACAACAGTAGATTTTGACCTCAAGTCTAGGCTCTACTAAACCCGTGGCATGTACAGGCAATACATATATATGTATATGGCAATGAACCACCACCTTTGGTTCCTTGGAGCCACTAGCCCGAACACTCCAGTAGTTTGGCACATACAGGCAATACATATATATGTATATGGAAATGAACCACCACCTTTGGTTCCTTGGAGCCACTAGCCCGAACACTCCAGTAGTTTCTAGCCTAGCCTGGGCACTACCTAGCTCAATACTCTTTACATATATACATAACTCTATATCCACAACATCAACCACAACATGCATGTACTCCATGCAAAAAAAAATAAAAAATCTTACACATTTATATTAAACGAGTGAAAAATGATGTACAAATGTGTAAAATAATTATCTCTCTCTTGTTTATATATTTTGGGAAATATCCATGAATATATGTGTGTTATAGATCTCATATTGATTAAAGATATGACTAAATTATAGTATATAAGTGGGTACAAATCTCATCTTACAACCTAACATTGTGAGTTTGAGTTAAGCTTAATGTCCAATTTCTAAAATGATATTAGAGCCTATCCTAATGAGGTTTGTTAGGCTTATTGTACCACGATCGAGATGTCCAATCCTTGGCATGATGATGTGTGTTGGAGATCCTAAATCGAGTCAAACTTAATGTCCACCTTTTAAGAATGTGGGTATAAAAAAATTCCTATTAGTTTTTAAATGAGTAACCTAATAGGTAATGGAGTGGATATGGACAGAATTTTCATCTTGGGCGGGTAGCTACCACTTGTTTTCACCTCACGTTTTGATCCCTATTCTTACGTATTTAGATTCCCTGGACTAATGGAAAATAAAATCAAACATATATAAATAATTTGATCTTGATCTTACCTACATAAACCTTCTAGGACTCTTTAAAAAAAACCACATGAAATTGTTAGCAATACAATGCAGGAGGTACAACATTATTCTAACCTAGTGTTTAATGCCTTTTCAGTAATTGGTTTGTTTTTATTTGTGGTCATAAATACCTTTTTGAGTTTAAAAGCTTCATGTCTACCATGTGTTTACCATTGGAGGTATTTTATTGTTGTCTCCCAGGAATACTGTTGATAGCGATCCTCGCTGGTGCTGTACTTACCTTCTTGATCCCTCTGATCCTTTATTTGTTGAAATAGGGGAGGCTTTCATAAGGAAACAGATTAAAGGTGCGTTTAATTTCTCCTTTTCTTTCCCCCCTTTTCTTCTATGGCTATTCATGTCATTTTTGAGATTCCTAGTGTCCTCATACTTCCATAGAAGTATAACATCAATAAAAGTATAGTTGCTCAAAGGTTTTAGATGAGACATTGGAAAACTGAGAATTTATTAACTTTTAGAATTCGAGTGCATTCATTTGAAAATCAATATGAAACTCTTAAGTTAAATCTTGTTTTGACTTTGCATAACTAATTACCATGCAAGAGGAATCCCGAAATTTGATGAACATTTTGTTTTGAGATATGATACATTTAAAACAATTTATACAACATAATTTTTTTCCAATCTGTATTAGAGCAACATAGAGTTCCTCTCATGTTTTCTCTATAATTATGGCATACGTTTTCGTATATGTTTTTTTCCCCTTTTTTCCTTTACATACAACTTTCCATGTGATGACATATGATTGTTGAATGTTGGGGTGCTAAGCTAGCTTGTATGTCAAGATTCATAGTGATACCTAACATGTAATTTATAAAAAAAAGTATAATAAATAATGTACATGTGCCAGATAGACACAAGACAATGTTGATGTACAAACTATTGTATAAATTGTTTTACAAATAACATTTCTTTTATGGATGCCTATTGGATATTGAGTTCATGTATGTAATAGAAGGTTGAGATTGATACTCACAACTAAATTGATGTTAGCAACTCAATGCAGAATGGCCCTTCCTGAAACAAACCTGACAATACATAGAGATGGGATCACAAGTCATGACCAAATCAATTGGCGCAGCCTTTGCAATAAACACAAATGTCCTAGAATTGTGAATTAGGGTTTTAGTTACTGGTAGTAGGGTTTGATTGCTGGTCATTAAGTTGCAAGGAGGAAGGAATAACTTGAGAAACATTAAAAGATGGACAAAAGTTGGAATTAAAAGATTTTCTTACTATATTTCTATATTTGCAACTATAGTGTTAGAATTAAACCTTCAATTTCTTCATTTTTAATTGCGTTAGATATGCTTTCAATAAGTGCAGCATAATCATACTCTTGTGGTAAACCTTCAAGGATTTAATCAATGTGCTTCTACTGTGAAACAAATCACAAATTGGAGAGTGAATCAACAAATTGGGGAGTGAATCAAAGAGAGCTATAATTTGAAGAAGAAACCATGATTATCCGAAGTTAAGTTCTATTAGTTTGAACTGAGTTGATGAGACTTGGTGAGATGAAAGTAGGAATGAATCTTCTCCCTTATCTTGTTGTAAGAGTGAAGAGAACCTAGAAAACAGAGCAAACTGATCTTGACAAGAATGATTGAAGCCATATGAGAAGCTCCTGATCTTGTTCCTAAGCAAGATAATTATAATTAAACCAATGAATTTCGAGACCTTGTTTGGTGAGTAATTTACGAGAGAGAACAGAGAATCAGAGAGAACAGAGAAACTAAAAGTGTTATTGATATTATGAAAAGCTTAATAACATTTTGTACAGACACAATATTTATAGAAATACAAGAATATGAGAGAGGACAACTGTATATCAGAAAGGACAATTGTAAATGACATGTCTACGAGTGTTAATATACACTGCACTAACCACAAATGTTAACATTCACTACAATAACAACCCCTCTCAAACTTAAAAAGAAGATTTTTCAGAAAAAAAGCCACCACATTGAGTTTGGAATGTAGAAGAAAGAATCCGAGTGGAAGATAGAGGTTTTGTGAGAGCATTTGCCCACTAATCAAGAGCAGGAACATGTAAGACTTGTAGCTGCTTCAGTAAAATCTTCTCACGAACAAAGAACACATCTATTTCCATGTGTTTGGTCTTATGTGAAAAATTGGGTTATGGGCAATAGAAACGACACTCTGATTGTCACAGTAAAGTACAGGAGAACTGAAAGGAACTTGGAGTTCAGTTAACAACTTAGAAATCCATGAGAGTTTAGCAGAAGTTTGAGCTAGACTTCGGTATTTAGCTTCAGTACTTGATCTAGCAATAACTTGTTTTCGTGACCACTAGGATATTAAGTTTGGGTCGAGAAAAATATGTAGATCGTCTATCATCAACATCAGATGCCCAATCAGCATCACATAATGCACGCGGAGAGGCAAAACTTGGAAAAGATGCTGGCTGAAAATGCAGACCATAGAACAATGTACCCTTCAAGTAGTGCAAAATGCGTTTGACTACATTTCAATGGGAATCAAGAGGATGTGCCATAAACTGACAGACTTTGTTGACAACAAAGCTAATTTCAAGCCTTTTCAAAGTAGCATACTACAACGCCCTCACCACAGACCTGTATAATGTAGGATCAACAAAGAGATTCACACCATGTTTAGACAATTACAATTAGAGACCATGGGAGAGGAGATAGTGTGAGCTTTGGCCTTATGAGTTTTTTGAAGTAAATCCCGAATGTACTTAGTTTGAGTCATCACAACTGATTGATCAGAAAAATGTTTGATTTCCAGACCAAGAAAATACTCCAATTGACCAAGTTGTTTTAAAGAGAAGGTGGCATTAAGACTGCGTGAAATATGATGAATGAGAGAGTTGTCAGTGATGATGATGACATCAACATAGACGAGAAGATAAAGCACATCAGAAGCTTTGTTATAGATAAACAAAGAGGTGTCACCAGTAATGTTAATAAACTCAAGCTGATGAAGAGTGTGTTGTAAACAATTGAACCACTGTTTAGGGGCTTGCTTGAGCCCATAGAGAACTTTATTTAACTTGCAAACCAAAGATTTGTCAGCTACCTCAAAGGCAGGAGGCTTCTACATATAAACAGTTTCTTCCAAAACATCATTCAGAAAGGCATTATTAACATCCAGTTAAAAGAGTTTCCACCCACAAGAGAGAGCAATAGTTAAAATGATGCGAATGGTAACAAATTTGATATCGGGGAAAAGGTTTCATGAAAATCAAAACCAGCCACATGATGAAACCCCTTGGCTACTAAACGGGCCTTATACTTATTAATAGAGCCATCAACATTTTCCTTGACCCTAAAAATCCATTTACAACCAACAACTTTGTTGTTAATAGGTAAAGAGACCAAGTCCCACGTCTTCTGATTCATTAAGGCATCATGTTCATGTTGCATAGCCTCTTGCCAAGCAGGATCTTGAAGGCCCTTTTTAACATAGGTGGGCTCAGAATGATATAATAACAAAGAAGGGTGAATTTTGGGTTTAAAGATACCAGACTTAAAACGAGTTTGCATGGGGTGAGAAATACGAGTTGGTGCAGGTGAAGGTAAACATTGTAATGGTGGGGAAACAACACTATTAGAAACAGCAGGAGACACTTCTGTTGTGGAAGCAGAAGCAGAATTAGATGCTGGAGAATCAGAGGATGATGAAATGGGATGTGAGTGAGGTGAAGAGAGATTAGGATTTAAAGTGAAGTATTGACTAAGATGAGGAATGGGATCAGGTACAGTGGGAAACATACGAGAGTAAGGAAAATTGGATTCATCAAACACAACGTCTTTTGAGATGAAGATTCGGCCATTCGAAGATAAACACTTGTAGCCCTTGTACCTGAAATCCAATTTATGACTATGATAGGGTTGTAAAAGAGGAAAACAAGAACACCCAAAAGTCTTGAGAGAAAGATAATTAGGATTTTTGTGAAATAAAACCGAATATGGAATAGCAAAATGAAGAGAAGATGTAGCAAGCCTATTGATTAAATAAACTGCAGTAACAAAATCATAATCTTAGAATTTTAAGGGAAAAGAGGCGTGGTGTAAGATTGTAAGGCCCAACTCAACAATGTACGACGCTTCCTTTCTACTGTGCCATTTTGATGATGAGTGTGAGGGCAAATAAGTCTATGAACAATGCCCTGATCAACTAAAAAATTTGTGAAAGACCGATACTCATCAACCCAATCAGATTGAACACTTTTAATTTTAGTGTTTAACTGCAACTCAACTAGTTTCTTAAAGGTTTGAAAAACGGACAGAGTGTCAGATTTGTTTTTAAGAGGAAAAATCTAGGTGCACCGAGTGAAAGCATCAATAGAAGAAACATAGTACTTATAGTCAGCATAAGAAGGAATATGAGCATGTCCCCATAAATTGTTGAAAATTCTAAGGGAGAATAGGCAGAACAAGAGTCTGAAGAGGGAAGTCTATGCGACTTTCCAGCACAACAAGAACTACAGAAACTAGAGTTATTCATTGGAGAACCGAAAACAAGAGACGATCAAGTAGTAGTGGAATCAAGATCGTCAAAGAAAAGCGCTCATGATACCATAATAGATTATGAGAGAGAACAGAGAAATTGAAAGTGTTATTGATATTATGAAAAGCTTAATAAAATTCTGTGCAACACAATATTTATAGAAATATAAGAGTACAAGAGAGATGACAACTATATAACAAAAAGGATTGTTGTACCTTACATGTGTCTATGAGTGTTAACATACACTGCACTAACCATGAGTGTTAATGTACACTACACTAATAGTGAGAAATCGTGAAACAAATGAAGAACAACAATATTTTAATATGCAGATGAGGAGCCTTGCTTAAAGGCTTAATTTGTTGAAGTCTGAACAAAATAATCTTTTGCCATAAATGAAAAATTGAGAGGGGCAAATGAGAGAATTCACAAGGGAGCAAAGGAACTTGTTGATGACCTTGGACAGATGGGAGCAAATGCAAAAAGAAGGGAGTGGGAGAATCAAAATAACCAACTCATGTTTTAGAGTTTAGGTCATGAGTAGGCCCTAATATGTATCTTTTCTGTTAAAGAGAGAGGATTATGGATGGATTGAACAATTATCTTCTCCTTTGAATATTCTTCAACACTTTTTCTTCTTGGTAGTCTCTTTTGTTTATTTTTTTTTGCTATGGTTTTTGACAAGTAGTTATTTCCTCTATAAGAAACATGTTATTGGTCATGGTATGCAGAGACACCCAATACCACCACTTTTCACCACACCATTTTTGTTAGCCCATAACATTTTTTCGTCAAGCTTCTCTTGGATCTGATGAGAGACAATACGCAGAGTTTTCTATGAAATCTCTAAGGGCAAATAACATTGAGAATGTATTGTTGTGGCATGAATTGAGTTGTTTATAAAAGGCAGAGAAGGAGGTTAAGGATCGCGAGAGGGGGGCTTATGGTTTTTGGAAATCATGGAAGTATCAAAATGTATACCACGTTGAAGAATTGATAGAGAGAGATGTATCAAATAGTTGTATACCACTTTACTGGGATTTTTGAGAATGATAAGCATCTGGTATTTGTTGCTCATCAGAGAAAGGAGAGAGGTGAAAGGAAGGGGCAGCCATGGAAATGTGCTGAAATTAGTCAAGGGTAAGGGAGGAGTCTTAGACAACTGATAGGTGACAGCTGTTAGAATAATTATTAAGTCTATTCGTAGAATCATAAAGACGTTCAATATCATTCACAAAAATGTTCTGAACTTTCTTCCAAAATGAGTTACAGGTTTTAAAGGCTCTTTGTGTTCCCAATAGTTTTGGTTCAATAGACTGCCACGATAGGGCACACAACTGGTATCAACTTGCTTGAATTGTTCAGCTTTCTCATAAGGCACATCACTTCCATCTTGATCAAGGTGGTCATGATAACCTTGGCCAAGGAACCACATTTCAGTAGATGCAAACCAAAAGAGGTAATTTTTTCCATTTAGTTTCTCGGAAGTAAAAGGACTTCCAGAGAATGAGACAACAACTCTGGTAGACATTTCTTTAGACAAAGAAGAAGAAAACAACTACGGTAGAGAAAACCATAGGATGACCTTCGCTAGGATGACTTTTGGACATCGCGAAATGAAGTTTCAATGGTCAAAACAAAGATAGGGAGCTTCGACGATACCTGTGATGGTGGCGTGATGAAGTTTTGACGAGGAGAAGGCAACATGTGGGTGACACGCACCTAGCTGCAGCGGATAGAAACTTAGCGAATAGTGGTGCGTGGCGATGAACTAGCTTCCCGGATCAGCGGGGTTGACCATCGCTAAGAGAGACAATTCAAATCCCGTGGTTGCTGGAAGAAACTGTGACAGCGGACGGCAGCGATTGCTGACAAAAGGCAAACTTGGCGAGATAATGTGCCGGAGATGACTAAGACCAGCAGAGCAGGATCAACCAGCTCTGATACCAACTTAAGGTTAAAAGAGAGAGAAAATATATTTATTTTGGGGGGCTTGAAAAACCTTCTTATGATCTTCTATTTATAATGAAACAAAACAGATACAATAGGAAGATTAGATGAAAGATCAAAAGACTGCCTTAGACCCCTAGGTTCAGAACTAGGTCCAGCTAGAAGAGGTTCCGAACACATTACTCCCTACTTTTAGACTTTAATAATTACTCTAACATCCATAGACTTAATTATTATTCTAACAGCAGCCATTAGAGAAGTGAGTGTGGGAAGGATGGGAAGAGTTGTTGTGAGTATGGTGGAGGGAGGGGATGAAGGAGTATAGAATCTGTGAAAGTAATTCTAAGAGGTTTAGATCTTGAGGCAGAGCATAAGAGTTGAGTTTTTGTTTTGTTTTCAATCTTACCTCTATCACTCTCTTCTTATATTCTTATAATTAGAACATTGCTCTATAATACTGTTTACTTCTACTGGTGTGAATACTAGGATCTATCACTTTCTTTCCTTTTTTTTTTTGAAAATCTGTAGGTTGAATGTGCATGCCATAAAAGGCCAGTCTTTGGGTGATAACTACAATGTTCTGTGCTTTTTTCTCTCCTTTTCTCCTTCACATTTTGTACCTCAGCTCTGACATTTTTTTCTTTATTTTTTTAAATTTACAGAATATGGGGATGTAACTGACATTTACAACTGGTAGACTCACTCATCTTCCACACTTTAGCACTATTTTTTCTCTTGGACAGTCTGGTTACAATGATCTACCATGTCAATCTATTATTCTTTTTTTTTTCTAATTAGGATTTTCTATTGTTTACATGCACTGTCACTATGGAGTTGGCATACTGAATTAGTCTTAGCCACACACAGGCAATGTTGTAACTTGTTGGAGTGTTTTTTATACTCTCTTGTTTGCCAATATACATACCATATTTTTAACTGCAGTGATACATTTAACGAGAACTCCCCGCCTACCAATGATCCGGAATATATATCAACTCTTGGAGCTGCAGTATATAAAGGGATTTCCAAAGGTGACAAGGATGCTGTCTGGTTAATGCAAGTATGCTTCATTTGACTCAGGATCTTCTGGTTTCCTTTTTAATTCCTTATGTACCTGATAGAAGACTGAAATTTGCTGTTTAGACTCACTTATTAAACAGAAAATTAATCAGAAACTGCCCGAGAGTAGTAACATCTACAAAGTGTAACACTGTTGGAAAAACTTTCATATGCACTTCTCTCCCCACTTCTTTCACACAGGGCATTTTCTATTCAAATTTTACATAGTAACTGCTCCTAAAAACTTAATAACTACCTACCATCTGACCTTATATAAAATAACGGCTCCTAAAATATATAACTGAACTTAATTAAACAAAACAGTCAATTAGTAGACTTGAGAGTTTGAATTTGAAAGCTTAAGAGAAAGTAATCAGTATATACAAATACGATAGGAAGTAACACTTCTATAACACTTTCTCTCATACCGGAGCATATAACTTATAAGTTATATATGTATGAACGAACTGAATGTGGGTTCTTTTGATAGACTTTGGTAGATGTTGGCAATTTGATAATTTGTATTGGTAAATTCAATATTATTTTCCTTGGATAGTAACATCCCAAACAAAAATGGTAGACTATCTCTGCATGTTTAATTCTCTCGTAACACAGGATTAGAGACAATGTAAAGGGTTGCCTAATCATCCCAATACAACTTATTTGATGAACTTCACAGAGTTTTACCTCTTGAAGATGTTATTAAATCCACGCAAGTTCTAAAGTAAAGGCCATAGTCCTATATTTTCGTTTTGTATTGAATCAAACAACAACATTTTGTTTCTTACACTTCAAAGAGATGATTTCCACTTATGAATATACAATATATAGTGTTAGGGTGCTTATCTATGGGAGGACCTGGGTAATCAACATCACAATATCTAGAAATTGAGTATTTGGGCTATCCTCATACAACAACCGCTATCTTAGAGCCTAATGTATCAAAGATGTGAATTACAAAATTCCAATGCACAAAGTACTTGAATTTGAATGATAAAAATCAGTGAGTTGTACTCAACTAATGTCTGATTTTATACATATACACATGCATACATACATATTATATATATATATATATATATATATATATATATATATTGTGTGTGTGTGTACTTTAAATTGAATGAAGATGGTGGAAAAACTCTTCCTTGTTCACTTTATATAAAGCTAAATTTAGAGGGGCCTGTGTGTGAAAGAGAGAAGAGTACATTACAAGGAAAAGGTGTACCCTATAAAACTCGATGCTTGGGCTAGGTTCACACACCCAAAAATAGCAGCTTTATGTCACTTATACAATACAATACCAGTCATAAATGCTGCTAATCCCATTGATTCCTTGTGTTGTTTAATTCTAATTTTATAGGCATCTCAAATTTAGAAACAACTGCTCTAAAGTGAAAGTGCACGAGTACATCTACGTATGAATTTTTGTGGTTTAAGACATAACAGTATATTTTAATTTGAATAAGACATAATAGTGTACTTTAATTTGAATGAAGAATTGTGGAAACACTGTTTCTTGTACAGTTTATATAAAGCTAAATTTAGAGGGGCCTTAATCTCTAACCCCAAAGTAAACTACCTTGATGCCTCCATTATCTTCAAAAATATCCCTCTCGGTACCCAGTTCCAGAAATGTTATAATTGATATTATTTTTGTTATTTTGTGTAAATTTCTTGTATTTGACAAATATATATGAATTTTCAGGGTTGGCTCTTCTACTCTGACTCATCATTTTGGAAGCCACCTCAAATTAAAGTATGACATCTGAAACAGACAAGATTCCTTCGGTTTTCTTCAGAAAATAGGCCCTACCAGAGAAGCTTAAGCCACTTGTTTTGTATATGAAATTCATCTGTGTAGCGTAATTAGGGTTCATAAATTTTCACAGAATAGAGAGAAGTTGATTTCATAACAAGTGAACGAATGATTACAAACTTAATATTTGATGTTAGCTTTATACAGCTCAACTAGTCTTTAACTAACCTCTAACTAAATGACAATTGTTAGTTAGATGTAGAACCTAAACTAAAAAATAAAATGGAGCTGAGTAATTACTATGTAAACAAAGGGAAAATACAACACATAGATGCCGAGTAAAACTCTATACTCTAGAGGGGTGAAACTTCCTATGAAATCTGCCTATTGATAAACATACGTAAATGAAGGACTTGTAGGTGCTTTAAAAGCACCTACTGGCTGTTAGAATAAAACAGAGAAAGAGGCATAGGCTGAATTCCTAATGTGTGTAAATTGTTACATCTAAATAAAAAATATATATAAAGAGATGAGCCTAAGCCGGTTACATCTAACACTTGTCCTCAAGTTAATGCATATAAATTGTATATATCAAACTTGTTACAAATATAATCATTTCGAGGTCCCTATAATGATTTAATAAAAACATCTGCTAGTTGATTATTAGAATTAACAAACTTAGTCTTCATATCTGCAGGTACAATCTTTTTTTTGAATAAAATCACAATCAATCTCAATATATGTGGTCCTTTCATGAAAAAGAAGGCAATGTTCAAATCTATACTCTAATAAGTCTCAAATGGTCAAAATATTACCCTTTCCAGATTGTACTTTTTGCATAATTTCTCAAATAGAGTCAAGCAAAGCCAGAATACAAAGGCAGTATTGGTTAGGAAAAAATCAACATTAGATGTGTAACCTCACTGGGTGAAATTTTCTTATTTGCATTAAATATAAACCCACTGTTGGTAGAATGATTCTCATAAGATTGATACCTTCATCACATATTTATTTCCCTGGAGAAAATTAATATCATTAAAACTCAGTTAATCATCAGTGGGCTTTAACATAATACAGATTAGTAAGATGTGGTTAGATATAGATTAATATGATGAGCTCAGATGAATAAGGTTTCTCTTGTGAGTATTGTGAAATTTCAAAACAGTATGATGATTATTGTCTTCAGCTACTAAAGCATTTTGGCAAAATGACCATCAACTTCTTATTTCAAAGTGGTAGTAGTATTAGGATCCCACAGAACTCAAGTATCATACTCTTTATGTATTATAAATCTTTGCTTGCATCTTCTTTCTGGTTGCACTCTGGAAGGTAATTCTGTTTAATGCCAACCCAGCATCTTCAAATTGATTTTTTTACTGTGATAATATGTGCAGGCCCTTTTACACTCTGTTCCATTTGGAAAGATGGTTGTTCTTGATCTGTTTGCTGATGAAAAACCAATATGGAAATCTTCTTTTCAGTTTTATGGTACTCCTTATATCTGGTAATTACTTTATTGTTACCTCTTGTTACTGCTTTCTTTACAGAAATACAATATTTTAAACTGTTATGCTTTCCCAATCATACTCTGCATCAGGTGTATGCTTCATAATTTTGGTGGCAATATTGAAATGTATGGAACCCTTGATGCAATTTCTTCTGGGCCTGTTGATGCTCGTGTCAGTGCAAACTCAACAATGGTACTGGCAATATTTTCTGTATCACATGAACATATTGGCATTTATGATATCAACAATAGCTTGAGTTTTTATTAGTTAGAACTTAGGAGCCAAAATGGGACAAGCACGCCAATAAACTCTATCTTTGTTTTAGCATAAAATATTCAGATGTTATCTGAAAAAAGGAACATTGAGTGATTATGTTGATTTATGACTTGTACATTTTGTTTTTAGATTTTTGTTAATTTTTTGGCAGGTAGGTGTTGGTATGTGCATGGAAGGAATAGAGCAGAATCCCATTGTTTATGAGTTGATGTCTGAAATGGCATTTCGTGACAAGAAAGTTAAAGTTCCGGTAATGTTCATATGCTCTCTACTCCAGTTGTTTTGTTTGAATTTGCTTGGGAAATTCTCTCGGCCTCATGAATAGTTATACTTTAACATTGCTTATTAAAATCCCTCAAATATATGGTATTTACAAAGTCATGTCTAGAAAGTATGAGATTCCTATGTTCCTATTTTACAGATTAGGTTCTTCAAGTAGTCATACAAGAGCTAACTGTTTTAGCTGGAGAGTCCATTACCTTATAACTTTTAAAATCCCATAATTCCAGTGTGGTGGATTTGTCAAGAGGAAAGACAATTCTGTGTTGGAAACGGTTTTTCTCAATTAAGTATAATGTAAATGGATAGCTCAATTGGTAGCCAAAGGTTTTACCTTAACTTATTGAGTTGACTACTTGGAGACTTTTGCACCTAATGCAAATACTATCATGGTTCTCTTATCATTGACAACCAATATTGACTGGTCGGCAACAATTAGGTTTTTAGAATCCTTTCTTAAAAGGAGGGTTGGAGAAAGTAGTACACATTGATGCACAACCAGGCTTCAAATCAGATTTCCAACGGAAAGTTACAAGCTTGAGAAGTCACTATATGAGTTGAAGTAATCACCTAGAGCTTGGTTTGAGAGATTTAAATAAAAAACAGGCATATGTGTAATTTCAAAGGTAGGTTCGGTGTGCAAATCATATATATCCATGACATAGTGGTCAGGAGGGATAACTTGCCTGGAGAAATAAATCAAAGGAGTGCTGAATTTGAAAATAAGGATCTTGGGCCTCTAAAACATTATGTGAGTAGAATTATTCTTTATGGATTGACAGTAATCCTTGTCGCTAAGCTCTATCAAACAAAACTAAGTTACCTCCTCATCAATCGAGCATAGGATTCAACCTAGGCCAGTCCAAGGAGAGCTAGAGAATGAGTTCATTGATTGTGTTGAAAGACAGATTTTTGAGGATTTTCAGAAGTAAGAACAGAAAGTAGTAATAACTAAAATAATTAGAATGCAATTAACACTATTAAATACAGACTGTGAAACTAGAAAACAAAAATGCAACTAAACCAGGACTGTGAAATGAGCTCTGTAATAGTCAAACTAAGGTGCAATGGAAATTGAAAATAAAAAAGCCAAGAGAAAAAAACAAGTACTATGCAGTCAATTTAATGAAATCACAAATGCAACATCAAAACAGAATTTAACTAAAAAGAGAAATGTGTAACAGAGAACAAAATAGGTACTACTTTCAGTAAAACTGGGAAAATAAAAAGGCAAGATTGGAATGTAAAGTGCAGCACAGATTAAGTGAAATGCATGATCAAACTAAACTGTAAAAGTAGATATCAAAAGAAAAGCATCAACAAAATAGCAAGTGCTCAAAAAGATGAAAAAGGCAGCAAATAGCATGGTAAAACAGTGCAGAACCAGTGGCCGAAATAGTAGTTCAGAAAATCAGAGATTAACACTGGATTGGAGTTCATTGTGCAAAGTCAACCATTGATCTCAGCACTACTAGATAAAACACATACAAACCTAGAATGTAGAACTAAAAATGAGGTGAAGATCAAGAAAATCAGAGGCAATGGAACAGTGAGAAATAAGTATAATACGAGGGACTATGGCTACCCGAGAGTGAGATTACTTCGTTCCTAAACTGGAAATTGCAATAGAAAGCTAGAAGAAATTGATGAATATTCATTCTCATAGCATAAGAAAAACTTCAGAGAAAAAAAATTGAAAAGCTACCCGAGTGTATTAACCATTACACTCTTCCCCTGAAAAAAAAATTGCACAAAAGCTTAGAGAAAAACTGAGTTACATGCGTTGCTATTTTATTTTAAAAATTCTGAAAAACGAGAAAACTGTAAAAAGATGAGGTCTCTCTGTGTCCCCCCTCAGCTGAGATATTCTTCACTAAAATACAAGAAAAGCATCCCTAACTAATTTTCTGAAAAGGTTCTGATAAAGCTGCTGAAAAGGCTGCTCCAAATCTCCAAAAACTGTCAAAAGCTGCCTTGTGTGTGTGTGTGTTCTGCCTTGGCTGCTGCATGGTCCTTTCCAGCTTTTTTTCATTCTGTTGTGGAAAGATGGCTCAACTGCCTTTGGTTTTACTTTTTTGGGCGATTCCAGTGTCCAGCCCAATTTACAAATCAGGAAAGGAAGACTTTGCCGTAGTAATTGTTATTTATTTACACTGAAACACGAATACAACAAGCTAATCTCTCTCTGGCCTTTGCAATCTGCCTTCATCTTCAAACTTCAACTGCGACCAGCTCAATTGCAAAAAATTATGTTCTTGTGCTTCAATTAAAGTTCGGAGTCAGCATTCCAATCAAAAGGTTTCAGCTCAATAGGGCACCTGTTGAAGAAATTATGAGTGAAAGAGTTAACCAAGGTCAAAGCATCCCAAGTTTCATATTTCGGCTATAAAACATGTATCTTAGACCATTTTCACCACAACTCCCAAAACACCTAAAAAGTGCAAAACTGAGCTAAAAAAGGAATATGACAGGAATAAAAGTCCTAAGATGATGCAGCAAGCCTTAGTATGAGAACATGAGAATTGGGTTATCATGGATCTAGGAAAAGAGAATAATGGTCTCTCAAAGGAGATACATCTCAGACCTTCCCATACAGACTAGAATGCATCAGTATTACTCAAAACTATGTCTAGCATGACAAAACCAAACATGTGAAATGTAAATTTTAAAGAAGAAAGAATTTCAAGGAGTTATTTGCATGTCCTTTGTTCCAAACCCTCGACAATAGGAAAAATTATTTACTAAAGTGCTGTTTAGACCCAATTTTGAATTTGTTGTATTGAAAGCAAGTTGGGCATCTTAAATATGTGTGTGTACCAGCTTCAGGAGGGTGTTGCTATAGTTTACATTTTTTTTTTCTTTTTTGGATAGTTTTTGAAGAAGCTGGAAAAAATAAAATGATATCCATAATTCTGATTTGATCCTTGATTTTCTCCTATAATTTAATTTAACTTCTATTGCATAGTATTTCTCTAACCAATTCTACTTATTTATGCAATCATTGCAAATTTTAACTCCATTAATAAATGAATATGAAAATCATTATTTTCTCCTAAACTACAAGTTGATGCACATTTAAAATATAGGTTTAGATCTTTTGTCGAAATTAATTTTGTACATATGATTGAAACCTTGGTACATGGATTGATTTTTATTATCCTTGTAGGAATGGATCAAGAGTTATTGCAATAGACGATATGGTAAAGCTGTTCATCAAGTTGAGGCTGCTTGGGAGATTCTTTATCATACAATTTACAATTGTACTGATGGAATTGCTGTATGTATTTCATGTATTAAATTATGTTTATTAATCATCCTATAATATCTTTGTTGCATTTATAGAGTATTTCAGATTACCATATATGATTTGTTTCCTTGTTTAATTACAGTAAGTCTTCTTCGTATCGGTTGTCTTAGGCTTGTTCTAGCAGTTTAGTGCACTAATATATGACCTAGTATTTTATTGTAAATAAGGCCATATATTTTCTACTACATTATAACACCATATCAACATTGTTAGAATGTAATTATTCATTAACTGTTACAGATTTGTTAATCTTTAGCTGTTGCAGATCCTAGGAAATCAGGGCCATTGATCCCTGATTATTAGGCAAAAATTTATTGTATTTCTTGAAGAGATTTCAGATAAATGAAACAGTGAAAAACTTGTCACTGTTACTGTTTTACTACTGTTTATATAAGAAGATAGTAAGCAGAATACAAAGAGTCAAGGCCCAGTCCTAACCCTAACCCTAAA
>Ga0214545_1004942_pt1 | contig 24574 bp, 16 predicted proteins | sample CNSS4metaG_FD_160064 | JGI IMG/M metagenome (GOLD analysis project Ga0214545, IMG submission 160064) | Root nodule microbial communities from cowpea collected in UCLA plant growth center, Los Angeles, California, USA - CNSS4 | ecosystem: Host-associated > Plants > Roots > Nodule | place: USA...
TATTTATAATCATGGTGATGGCCCCTCCCTTTTTTTTCTTTGTTTCCTTATTTAACACCATTTTCTTTTTCATATATTAATATTCTTTCCCTTTCAACCATTATGTATACTATCATTAATGCCTCCAATTTGTATTAATGTCAAGCTTTAATTATGGACAACTTTTTAGGTGAGGACATGCATTTAATTTTGATTTAAATGAGTTTAACTTGTAATAGTCATGAACTACCACAACACAACCTAATATCATTTTAAGTTTTACACATTTTAAATTGGTTGTTTGAATGAGATAGAAGATACCAAAATTTGTCTCTAACATTTAGATGAAAGCACTTAATGTATTTTGAAACTTTTATTTATTATTTATACCATTTATATTATAAGTGGAGGGGGAAAATTCTTTATAAAGTAGAAAAGAAAAATAGAACCAACTAGATAAAGATAATTAATAAAAACAAATGGTTGCTATTCATATCATGTAATTACTTATATTTTATCAAAATAAATTTAAACTTTTTTATTTATATTTACACTTTATTAATAAAATTGAAAGGTGGTTATTAATTATATTTTAATTGATACACTTTTTGATAACTTTTGTTTCAAAAAAGAAAAAAAAAAGACAAAATCCGACATTTGACAGCGTGACAACATTGCAGAGACACGTGTATGTGATATTTACTACTTATTGTAATTATGACCCAAGCTTTGTCGACCTATTTTTGCCATGTGCAACTTATGCTTAAAATAATAGTCCAAATAAGAAAATGTACCAGTATTTTTAAAATAACTATTTATGCAGTAAGCATCACAAATAAAAAAGAAATTATAATAAGCATTTTAGAAGCAATAATGTAAAAAAAACTATGATATTGAAATATAAATATGAAAAACTTGTAATAAAAAATTGAAGTTGAAAAAAGATTAAAATCTTTAATTTTTCAGTTATTTTCGGCTTCGATATTTTTGAATTTATATGATTCAATCTTCTTCCTAAATGATTTAACATTTATTTTAAATTTGACTTCTTTACTTACTATTTTTTTTCAACTTTATAAAAAAAATTCATTTGATACACAACGTAAGCTAAAGCAAATTTAGAAATACTTTTTTCATTGTAGCTTTTTTATTGGAAATAGAAATAAATCAGTAAGAAAATAAATATTTAGTTTTGATTTGAAACATCATGAAAGTTCAAATGACACAAACTCTTTTTGCTATTATGAAATATTTTTACAATGTCAAACACGATATAAAAACAAAAGAAACAAAAGGTTTTTAATACAAAATTGTGATTGAGTTCCAAAAAAAATCACAATAATAAATGATAATGCAAATTTTAGTAAATAAACCTTAATGGAGAAATAAATCGGATAAAAGGTTACCCTATAAGAAGTCAAAACCAAAGAACAAAGACTTGGTCAAAAATAAATTTCTAATTTGTCAATGGAGAACAAATCCTAATTTGTAAGACCATTTTTGAGGTGTTTTTGCAAAATAACAAATGAGGAGGAAGACCTAGATCTAATATTTGAAAAGAAATTTACATCGTACTCTATTGTATTCGATGTAAAACAAATAATTTATATTGAACACTAAAAGATTTAACATAAATTATTTATTTTACGTTAATCATAAAGAATCCAACATAAATAATTTTAACTTATAAAATTATCACCGCATCTTTTATGTGTTTTATTTTGTTGATATATATAAATTAAGTGATGTAATTGACTATTTGTGTTAATGAGGATTTTATTTTCTAAAATATTTTAAATTTGTTAAAATCGATAATATTTATATTGTTTATTTGTCCATTTTCTTGAAGCCTTTATTTATCCAATTTTAAAATAATTTTTTGAGTTTTTTCTTTCAATTCTCAAACACAAATCACTTTACTTCAAATTTTATTTCATTTTAAATCCTTTTTATAAACACCAGCGTATACTTTAACTCTTAGTGGATTTAAAAAATATATATATATAGAATAACCAAAATGGTGAAAGTTTTGTAATAAATACGACTAAGTTGACCATGTATCTTGAGCACGTACAAGTTAATATCTGAATTTAACTTTTGCATAACATATTTTTAGAAACACTTAGAAACTTCAAGGTGTGAAATTCACCACTGAAAATTATTATGTTATAATAAAGCAAATATGATAAAAGTTTTTAAAGCACGTGAAAGGGTTCGGAGAAGAAAAAAAAAAGGAAGTAGGTGTGAACCTTGAAAAGTTAGAGTGCATTAAACGTTTTGGGTTTTTATGTTGACCTATGCAAAGATCATATGATTCAATTTTTATGGCCAAACAAAGAGATTGAGAGTGGAGAAGAAGATCGTGACATTGTTGCTGCCTGGAAATTGACGTCCAATTTCAATCCCCCATTACAAAATGCAAATGCAACTAACAAAACAACCACTTTTTATTGGGGTTGAATTTAAATATTCAATCTTAGAAAAAAAAATATTATTAGACATATTAGATTTGGATATGACAGTGTTAAAATCTTGTATTTATAAGGGTTTAAAATTCCGATTCAAGCACAAATTGTTTAATTTGTTACAACTTCTAAAATGTTGATTTAACGGGTTGACCCAATTTCACATCTATATATATTTATATATTAATTTAGAAAATTTATAGAATAAAAAAATGTACACAGAAGATAGAGGTTTTCATAAATAAAAAAAATCCAAATCAAGTGTAGATTTAATTATTTCCTACTTCAGAGTCATGACAATATTTAGAAAAATTTGCCTTTTATAAGAGTGGGAAGTGTTTAAGTTAGGATTTTGATGGTGTAATTGGTTCATTGATGTGTCATTATGGTCACATCATGGGTCACTGTAGAGGCATAGCCATAGATTCCCCTTTTGGTAGAACCCTCTCTTTTTCTCTCTACCCTCCAACGTGCTCTCTCCCACACTGCACAGCACCCATTCCAATTCCTTCTCTCTTTCACCATATCTCCTCAAACCACACTCTCCCTTACAATCAAACTAATCACTTCAAAGGAACAAACACAAATAAACACTCCAAATTCACAATTTTCCGGGAAAATCCCAACGCACCATGGTTTCCCCGGAAAACAGCAATTGGCTCTTCGACTACCCCTTGATCGACGATGACATTACCGTCGGAGACGGCTCCTTCACCGTCTCTGCTTCCGCCTTCTCCTGGCCCCCCCCACCTGCCTCCAATGTCAGGTACTATTTCATTCCCCTAATTAGGGTTTCTGATTCAATCTCAGTTCCCTAATTCGTGTTTTGGTCATGCTGTCTGCTTCTAGTGTTGAAATTGATGCTTCACTCGTTGATTCTGATGGCCTCAAAGACCATGCTTTGAAGAAGAGGTGCACAATTCTCCTCCGCATTTTCTTTCGAATTATTTAAAATTAAGGAAAGAAATACACTTCATAACACCATGCAATTGGATCAATACTGTGTGGTATTAATTTCTAGTCTGATTCCTGAATATATTTATTAGGCTTAAGTTGGTTTGTTTTTGGTAGAAGCTAGCTATGTTGTCAATCCAAAGAGAGGAATATTTAATCCCCAGTTAGGACTTTATTTGTTTGTTTTCTCAATTTCTGCTGTTTGGCGTGTGGTAGAGTCCAGCTTATTTACTTTGCCAACTTTTTTCGTTTAGCTTTTGAAGTAACAATTGAAGACTGAAATGGAAAGGTTGCATGAATTTTATTAATGGTTTAGAAAGACAAGCTATGCTATTCATAGGTTGGTCATCGATTAACTCACACTTGTGAAGTAATATAATTAAGTGAAATGGCGATTCAACGATGTTTCTGATATGAAGATGATAAGTTCGCCAGCATTAGTTCAGCAGCATCAATGAAGAAATTGCTACGACTATCCTATTTCATACAGCATAGATGCTATGTTGCTTAAGTATGATATTGCAATGTTTTCTCCTGTTTTCTCCAGCCACTCTCACTGGCTAGAGTTTAAAGATTATTGGATCCAATTCAGATACTTATTCTTGGATCAAGTTATGCTATATCTCTTGTTTATTCCTGTTGCAGGGGTAGATCTGATTCATGCACTGGTTCTAGCTCTAAGGCGTGTCGGGAGAAGTTGCGAAGGGATAGGCTTAATGACAAGTAACCTTTTGAATCCTTGCCATCTTCCTTCTGTTCGTAACTGTTTTGGGGGACTTGTATTTAATACGATTGACATGCATAGGTTTGTTGAATTGGGCGCCATCTTGGAGCCTGGAAGGCCTCCCAAAACAGACAAGGCTGCCATTCTTATGGATGCTGTCCGAATGGTAACACAGCTCCGGGAAGAATCCCAGAAGTTGAAAGAGTCAACTACGAGTCTTCAAGAGAAGATTAAAGAGTTAAAGGTGAGACCTCAATTTATATTCAATACATTTCTTTTTAAGATTGGAAGACTTGTTTGGGGGGTCCTTATTCTAGGTCATTTCATTTGGTTAATTTTTTTGCCATAACAGTAGTACATTGCTCAGTGGGTAAGGCTATGTTGAATTTAGTAGCCGGATTCATCTAGCAAGTGGTATAAGACTTTGTTGTTATAGTAGTAAGTAGTAGCTGTGATGGAAACATCTTGCAAACCAAACCGTACAAAATACTAACTGTTGAATTCATCTACTATACAGGCTGAGAAGAATGAACTTCGTGATGAGAAACAGAGGCTCAAGGTAGAGAAAGAGAAGCTGGAGCTACAGGTAAAATCAATAAGTGCCCAACCTGCTTTCTTGCCACCCCCTCCTGCAATCCCCGCCGCGTTTGCTCCACAGGGTCAAGCCCCGGGCAACAAGTTGGTGCCTTTCATCAGTTATCCGGGTGTTGCCATGTGGCAATTTATGCCTCCTGCTGCAGTGGATACATCACAGGATCATGTACTCCGTCCACCAGTTGCCTAAGTGGGCATTTGTACAATTATTTGGGTTTCCATTTTTTGCCCAAAAGTTGTATTCATTTTACCGTAGCTTCTAAGTGTTCCCTGTAACTGGATTCAGAGGTGACTTTGACTGTATTTGGCATCTGATACTATTATGAAGTAATCACTGGTATTTGCATGTAAATGTTCATAAGCTTCTCAGGCTGTCTTTGCGATTCTCGAATCTTTGTTACTGGTTTTGATATAAACCAAGGGCGGAACCAAAATAATATGACAATAAATAATAAAAGGTCAAGCACAGGTTGTTTTCGTACTCTATTTATGCTGCAAAAACAGTAAAAGCATCAATGCTGCTTTAGTTTTAAACTTGTAGCAGCCACAAGCCACAATTTTAGCAGAAAAAAAAAAGGGGGAATAAGTTCCGACTAGTGGGAGCTATCCATCATAACAATGGATATCAATCGAGATGCTTGCGAATAAAGCAAGATTTTATTTTCAGGTGTCTTGTAATTTTAACTCAACAAGATTTAAGGTAAAAATTGTGTTTATTTACTTAACTTCCCATGGCAGTAGTTTTGTAAGTTATATCTGTTATCCTCCACCCATGTTGTATTATTGTGTGGTTGGGAACAACCGGTGCATGCTATTATCTTATCCGGATAGAGTTTTGTAGATTGAAACAACCCTTTCATATCAGAACTCTTAACATCTTACCATTCTGTAAGACCTTAAATGGCATCCTCGTATCTCCACACAACTCATTTCCAATCTATCCAAATTTCCAAACCATCATCATGGCCGCCTCCACACTCCAATACTCAAATCACATCAATTTCATTTCCTGCTCAATTTCTGTACAACCACTGCCACAACTCCTGCATCAACCCAAGATCCTTTGTTTCCTTCAAAGCTACATCCACTTCCATCCATTCCTCTCTTTCCTCCCCTAAACCTCCTATCTCAAAGGAAGAGGCCATACTTCAGGCCAAAACATCCCTTTCAACAACCTTAGAGAAACCCCTCAACAATCCCAAACTGATAGGCAAATTCAAGAAACTAAGGCAACCCAAGCTCCGGGTTGAAATTCCAGTCATTGATGACTCACCGGATTCACTGTCCCAACTTGCCCTTGATTTTTTTGGTGACTTACCTATCAAAAGAAAAGGTTCTCCCACCAAGATCTTAATCCTATGGCCTGAGGCTAGCTTGAAGGAATCTGCCACTGTTGCCTTTCAGTCTCATTCAACTATTGAACACATTGACATTCCTTCAGTGGCCAAAACAGACCCCAGAATCTTGAATTCTGCAGAAGTCGCAATATTTTTGGCGCCTGATAGCTCCCAATTGGCTTTGATAAAAAGAATTAGTGAAGCCTTTTATCCAAAGCCAGTGGTTTTGTTTAACCCAAAATGGGCATTTGAGGAAGAGAGCAACTTTGGTGATCTGAGTGGCTTTGTTGGTTCTTTCGAAGTGGTTTATTCTTTTATGGGGTTGGAAGTGAGAGGGATCTTGAGCAAAAGAAAAGGGGTGGTTTTGAAGTGTGCCAGAGATGGGGTTCTGAGTGGAGAGAGATGGAATGTTTTTGTAGAAGAAGGAGAAGAATTGAAAGTGGTTTCCTCATTCAAGTCCAGACCAAATATTGGTGAAGTTGAAAATGTATTGTACAATCTCATGGCTATCAATTCGCCCATAACCAAGTCTGCAAAGTTCATCAAGGGATTGGTGTCAAATGTCACAGGGAGAAAGTAACTGAAGCAGAAGCATTGGTCTTCAACATCTCTACTCACATGAATCTGAAGAACACATCAGCAAACATGGTTCGGTGATTGGAAGTGCACTAGTATGACCATTGTATGAAGTAAACATCTTGTAACACAAACCAATTTTGAAGGAGAATTCATATTATTTACGAGGACTATGCCTGAAGTTATTGATAATGTGCGTGCAAGATACCAGTGCCTGAACATGAATTTCATGACAAGAAGCTCTGTGTTAGCTCGTTGTATTATATGTGGATTTAAATGAAATAGGATAAAATGGTCCTTTGATCTACGTTTGCCCTGAACTTTATAAATCTCATCTTACAAAAGCGTACTCTTGAAAACCTCGAAGGTTTGTTTTCTCATATAAAGAAAAAAATAACAGTGTTGTTTTAATATATGTAAATGATCTACAAATACTCATACTTACAATATGGATTGAAGGGAAAAGAATCCGAGAATTTCAATTGAAGACAGAGTTAAAAAATAAATTTTCAAAGCAAGAAAGGAGCATCATGGTCATCATTTTTTGTCTCATTGATGTCGTGGAAGGCCTGATGCTTGAAAGAACTCTCTCGTTTTCCTTTTCCCCCGCATGCAAATTCCATTTCTTTTACTCATCACCGAGTTCACGTTTTCTTAAGATATTAGCTATGATGCCCTAATGTGACAACTCTTGATGAACTTATCTGAGAAGTCAACATACTTTGTCCACAATTTCCTTAGTTGTGGAAAAGCTATTTCTAGCCATGGCTTTGCCCTGCCATTGTAATGAACTACACCAGCACTCTCAGCATCAACAAAACTTGTATTTTCCTGATACCCCAATCCCAGCATATGCCAGAAAGGATCAATAACATGGACATGGCCATGAAATGCTATCAATCCAGGAGGTAATGTTCCTAGCTGCCACAAACTCAGGTCTGACTTGATATTCTACATGAAGCAAAACACAAATATCAGAATCACTCTTATGGAAAGTCAATTTTCATGACACATTTGAAATTACTAATTTGAGTTTTTTCTGTTCCATTATATATATACCTGCTCAACCCAGTAATGGTAAATATTGCTTATATTAGTCTTCCGCCAAGCCTCCAAATCGAAAATGTTCATGCCATAAGCCCAGGCACATTCATTGGGATTAAAACTTTTGAATATTAGAGGGTGGGAGAAGTTCAAATAGCTTTTCAACTTCTTTGACATCACAAACTTATCTTCTCCTGTACATGTTTCTACAGCTCCATTCACTTTTCCATTCATTTCAATGTCCCACAGAGGTGAAAGATCAGTTTGTACAACGATGTCATCATCGAGGAAGACCACCTTGTTAAGACTTGGAAACAACTGATGAGAAAAAAAAAAACAAAAATACATTGTTGTAGTAAGCATCACAGTCACTATGATCTATTGTATAAAATCTTTACTTGGTATATGCTATTCTTTTTCCTTTTTACCTCTGGGAGATGTATTCTGATGTGGTTCATCACTGAATTATACTTGGGACTAAGTGCTTGCAGTTTTGCTGCAATAACTTTTGGCTTCTCAGTTGTATTTGCAACTATAGCTGATGAACCCCCTCTAAAATGTGACCTCACCTTTTGATCCTTCTCCATAGCCTCCAGAACAGGCACCTTACCCTTTGTAAACCAATCAAAATGGTGCAATGCCTTCACCTCAACTATAGCAGGTGACAAAGAATGCAATGAGAACCAAGCCTGCATGGGGTAATAAGTCTTCCTATCTGTAATTATGTGCAGAACAACCTTCTGAGGTCTCAAAAAGTTGCGAACAAGCGATGTTGCAACCACTGATGCAGCCAGCACATTGTCTGAGGCAAGGACAAAATGGAAGTAGGAATTGTCAACCAGGGCAGGGACTAGTTCTGCAGAGGGGAGTTGAAGGCGTGCTGCGGCATTGTTGGTGTGTTCATTGGCCAAACTCAAGGAAAGGCAATGAAGTTGTTTTGGTATACTGCTTGATGCTACATGTCGATACAGATATTCTTGAATCTTAGCCATTCTGGTCCTTTCTTCCATAAGGGTCACCTAGAAAAATGTTCAGATTTGTGGTTAATGGAGAGTTCAACTTGGAAAACTCTAACAAATGCATGTAATGAATGAAGTTTGTTCCTTTTTAAGAGAATTGGAGAATGGTACCATTTCTCGAAGTTTAACTGCAAATGTCTTTGCATCATATCCACCTTTCTTCATCTCAGTCATGAACTCTTCCAAGGTTTGTGGAATATCAAACCTACCCTGAAGTTCATGTTTGCCAAGAGGTTCATTTAATGTCTGGTATATCACTTCTGGAACCTATTCTCAGTCACCAATGGAAATTAACGTCAATTAAAAGTAAAATGCATTAAGAAGGTGATAAATATAACTAGAAGAGTTCAAGAGATTACTGATGATTCAGACCGTCTCCCCAAAATCCTTGGTCCTAGTTTTTTTCCTAGGCAACCTACGAATATGATTTGAAAGTACATCAAAATGTCAAATATAATGATATGATAAACATATTTCCTGAACTTGCAATTTCTAGCAGTAAAATTCATGTACATGGATGAAAAAGTCAGGTTTTCTTTTCTTTTAATAAAAGAACAAAGTCACGAATCTATATGGTTTCCTAATTCTGAAGTTCATCCTTTTTTCATTATATCAGGAAGCTATTAAGTGTGCACGTGAACTGGTACTGTAATCTACCTTATCTACACTTTAAAATGGAAATCTCAAATGGATGGTCAGATTTACCCCGACAACAACTGTTAACAAATTCTATCCGCCAATACAGTACAAGATAGATAAGAACCAATTCTCACAAAAAGGATGATATAAAGAAACTCAAATAGTAGACTTACTTAATAGTCTAATGCATCTTATTATCAGAGATTCACAGTTTCCACATGGATCTGTAGTAGGCTGAGTAAGATAATACATAGACAGATAAATATTTCTGATGTGGACACCAACAAAGATATAAAAAAGCAAACATACAAATGTATATGCATCCTTTCCATAACGTGGCAGGTTCCCTTAATTTATCAGAAATCTCGTTAGTCACAAACTTTTTAAATCAAAGGTCGGTGAAGATTGACGATTTGTTCGAGGAGTGCCAAGTAGTTATTTAAACTTATTATATTTCAAAAGAACAATAACATGCTTTGATATATGTGAAATTCATGCTCTATCCACCACTGTTTGTGTCTTTCTGTGATGCCTTCATGTGTTTGTGATGTTATATGTGTGAGTGCATGTGACAGAGAGAAGGACGAGGTGATAGTGTACCTATGGTAGAGCATTTGTTTTCTCCATCAATGCCATCCACTGCTGTTAAGACAAACACAAAGCGAAGAAGAAAAGTGAAGAACAAGAGAAAATAGAAGAGCATCCGATAAGAGACACGTCTTGATGCAACCTTCACTTTGATAAACTCCTTGAACCCTTTGCTTGGAAACACAGTGACATGTCTCAAACTTGGAGATATGTGAAGCTGCATATTGTCCTAATACAGAAGAAGAAAACACAATGAGGCAAGGCAACAACACTTGAGTTCTTCCTCCTCCTATTCAGCTGCTATAGTCCTTATTTCATTTGACAATTCAACAGCAGAGGAAAACTGCAAGAACCCTTCTCAAGTTATGGTGTAAAAGGAAAGGCTTTGGTAGTGCTTAAGGTTGCTATCCTCCACCTAACCTTGCTTAGCATTTGGGCCAGGCATGTCAATGGTGTTTGAGGGTAAAATATTTTAGCTTTATGAGGTGAGAACTGAGGTGGTTGTTAAGGAGAAAGAGACATGGGACTAATAAGGAGGGTGTTGTTTGGTTCAAGTTTTGGGTACTGGCTTGGTTTTGAAGGAGGGAAGTTTGAGGAAGAAAAGAAAATTCAATTTCATTTCAACAATGTGTTTGTTTGTTTTTTGTTTGTTTGGTGTATAGTTTATGTTTTGGCTTTGCCTCCACATCAAGCTTTTTAATTAGTGTGTAGAGTTTGGAATGTGACAAAAAAAAAAAAAAAAAAGGAATTGTGTATAGAAAATGACTAATGCTCTCTCTCTCTCTGAGGTGGTTGTTGGAGTGAAAATTCAGTAAACCTTATTTATATTTCTCTTGAAAGCGTGTGGAAATTCATGGTAGTTCAAACCCTTGTTATGCTTTTATTAGCAAAGGGGTTATTGGCAATTAGGAAAACCTGGTTTTGACCAGATTCAATGTTGTTGATTTGTCTGTAATAAATGGTGTACGGAGAATAATTTGGTATTTGTATTTGGTGCAAGAAATTGTGTTGTGTCTCATCGTTTTCAAGTTCATTATCACCAATTCTATCTGCAGGACACGACAGAAATGATCCATGGCCCTAAGTAATGCACACAAAATCTTTCATTTCTTTTCACAAAAGAACAAAAACCTCAGTGAGTCTTAATTTGCTTGCAAACATGATATAGAACAACTACAACAACAAAACGATAAGAGGAAGGTATTGTGTGATTTTAATACTTCATTTTGAGTAATGTTTTTAGTAGGATAATTTTGTGCAATTTAGGGTGAATTTGGTTATAGTTTCCAATTTTTTAAAAAAATGTATTTTTTTTTAATTATAAAAAACACCATTGCAATCTCTCCGAATTATAACTTATAGATTAAAATGTTTACAAATTAAATGTTTTTTTTTAAATTAAAAAATAATTTTAAAAAAACATTCATTACAAAGTTATAAAAGTCTCTAAACTTTATTTTATGTATTTACTTTTTCTTTATCACTTCAATCACATTACATATTTACTAATTATCTTCTTTATATATATACACTTTTTTACAAAAAAAAAAGAAAAAAAAACTTATAAATTAACTTAATTAGATATTATATTAATTATTTGAATAAATGTCATGGAGTAAATTATAATGATATCCTTTGATATTTTTGCAAATTATGCTTATCTTTCTGATTCGTGTTATCGTGATTTTCTTCTCTATAACTTACAAAGGATGTAATTGTAATAATTTGAAATTTTAAAAGTTAATATCAACATAAAAAATAGCAATGTAATGGTTTTGAAAATAAAAAGCAAGGAGTGTTGGTTTATAATTAAAAAAAAATGAGAACTCGGTATAATGTAAGAAAATGTGAGGGATATTAATAAAATTCACTCAATAATATATTTTGATTAATTAACTCCTAAGGTTAAATTAATGAAAACAATTCACTCAATAATTTATTATTTTCTTATTTATTTTTTAACTTTTTCGTTTATTCTAAGTGATTTTTAATTCTTACTTGAATTTCTAATATCATATATAGAAATTTATTATTTTTTTTTTTATTTATATATATATATATATATATATATATATATATATATATAATTTGGTTAGACGGATTTAGGTAGTGAAACTAAGGCAATATTCTGACATATTTCTTCCAATACTTTGTCACTTTCTGAATTTATTTTCGGAACTATTATAAACAATTTCAGAAAAAAAAAATCAGTCTTATTACATAAAACATTTTTCAGAAACTTTTTGATGGGGGTGGAGGAAGAAATTAGATGGGGGTGTATCGCGTGAGACTATTAGAATTGGCTTATATTAAGGAAAGTGTTGTTAATGGTTTCGAAGTGAAGAAAGGGAAGCCCATTAAGCTAGGCTTTCAGATCAAAACTCCTTTCTTTTCTAATCCCATTAATCACCAAAATACGAGTGTCAAATAATTAAAAATAAAAAATAAGAGAGACAAACATTTAATATTTTAAAACTAGAGAAGATACATGTCATTTTTATACAAAAGTTCATAATAAATAAATAGAATTTTAACGTACATAATATACTTAGAATTATAGTAAATAAACATTTTTAATATATAATAAATTATAGTTTTAAAAATCACTTGAATAATAAAAACGAATTTGCTTAAAAAAATGAGAAATAGTAGAAAAGGTACTCCAATATATATTATAGTTAGGAGATGTGAAAGATAAACAACATGTGTAACAACTAACCTTATGTTATTGTACATGAAATTAAAGGCTGATTTTCCCATCAAAGTTGACGTGCTAACTCACAAACGAAAATAACTCATATTATATTATGTAAGTATTGTCTCTGATAATAAAAAAAATACATGAAAAAAAACTCTATACTCCAGTAAATTAGCTTAACTAACATTATAATAATATGATAAATATTTATGACAACATTAAAAAAATGTAGCATTGAACAATTGTTTTATATGGGAGGAACTTTGATGTCACACGGAAGTTTAGACTCCTTCAAATTTTCAAATTTTTTTATATGTAAAAAAAATTTGTATACAAATAAAACCATTATTTTTAATATTAGTATATTTAATTTTTAAGAAATAAATTTTATGTCTAATTCAATCTTATAAGATTTGTGACATCCCATTTAAATAGAATAATTCTACTAAATTAAAACATCACATAATTATAATAATAATCAGAGCAATCAAATTAACAATATACATAAGATGATCCACTACTACAGTCCACCATGAATGTATTTTGAAATGAACTTAGGCATACTACAATACCATAAACAAATATAATTCAGGTAGGTTTAACAGTTTTGCAAAAGAGTTGCTCCTAGAGTAAAGAATTACAAAAAGACACTAAGGCCATGAAACTGCTCCTAAGAGCCTCAAATGACAAGTCCAACTAAACAGCACCGCTACCGCCATCAGATCTACCTTCAGCATTTCTCTCATCTGCTCCCACCAATAAGGTAATCATCGCAAAAGAGAAAACAAGACAAGAAATAGGCACAAAATGAAAGGGTAAACTAGTGTAAAATAATTTAAACATATTATAGCAGACAAGTACTTAAAACAGTTACAAGCATACAACACAGTAGGCACAGAGAATTATGTTATAGCAACCAAGCAGGACATTATGACTCAATTATCTGGATAAATATAATAAGATCGGATTCACTGGACATTAGCGCTTGTGGTAGCCTCTACTCTGCAGAGTCATTGCCAATGGGTTTCACCCTACCACACACAAGGTTAGCCTTTAAGCATCTAAGGCCATTATCCTGCCAAAGACTAGGACCTCCCGCTACTCTCACCATTGACTGATCCTTTAGAGTTTCGGGATGCGATCCTTACTTGAATCCTTATCTTAATTATATACACTACACACCACCATGAAATCCCACCAAGAGATTCATGGAATTACGCCTACCACACTCATAATTTATGTTCCGCATACCAAAATCACCACTTTTATCTCAAACTCCCAATTAGCATGTTATCACACCACCAACCAACAATTCCATGCCATAACTCATACCAAACGTACCAATTCCAGTACATATAGATCAAGTAACCATGCATATTCAAGACATATAGCCAAACCATGGATAAATTAAAGAAAACAAAATCAAACATGCCCCATGCTCGCTTAGGCTAAAAGCCTTCGCTTAAGCTACAACAACTGTCTCGCTTAAGCTAGGCGTTGTTGCCTGAGCGAGGCCTGCAACAGGGGCACTCTGTGAGCTCTCGCTTGGGCGAGACCCTATCGCCGGAGCGAGATCACTCTTCGCCCAAATCAAAAATCCCTCGCCTGAACGAGGACTCGAACAGAGGGCACCACTAGTTTCCTCGAGGGCTCGCTTAGGTGAGTCGTTCTCGCCTGAGCGAGATGATGCGTCGCTAAAAAAAGAACTCTTCGCCTGAGCGAGATGCTTGAGCAGAATCAGGGCGAGCTTATGCTACTCTCGCCTAGGCGAGACGAGCTCGCTTGGGCGAGAATGACAATTTTCGCCACTGTTAACGCACATGCAGCAGAACACAGCTCAAGGCAACATCTAATAATGCAAACAAACTAGTTCCACACAATCAAATATATCATTCAAGCATCAAAACATAGAACAAACCAAAAGCATGCAGAAATAACTTTAAACTATTAAAACCTAGCTTCCCTTACCTTAAGTAAAGCTGAGCTTTAAAGAAGACGAACTACGAAGTGGAAGGACAAGAGCAACTTTAAGAAGCTGGAAATATTACAGTTAGAAACAGAAGATGTAGTTAGGATTGGAACCCTCATGAGATTAAGCTTAAGAAAGGCAAAGGAACCAAACGTGAGCTTGAGTTTTGATTTCCACTTACTAGGAATTGGTTTTTGATTCACTTTGAGGGGAACCTGGAAGTGCCCTTCTGCTTCAGTAGAGAGAGTAAGGGGGAGGAACAGTTTCTGAAAAGGAGACAGGTGAGAATGAGTGGAGCTGGACAGGGTATTGGGGGTCCCCTAGTGGGTTAGTCCTGGGCCTACGAAAAGGTCAGATCCAAACATTTATAAGCTGAAAATTGGGGCTTATAAGATTAATTTGTAAAGAGAAGTTTACACTTACTATTGTAAATTTGTCTTGTCTATAGTTGATATGATAACTCCTACAAATCCTTTCATATCAAAACATATACATATTGAGTGTGAGATTATATATTAATAGATGATCCAATAAGAGGTGGTACAATAGACTCGATAAATAACATATTTCTCTAATTAACTTCATAACTTTAATATTTGTTGAAAATCTTATCAAGAAAATAATCACCAAGCATATAAAACAGAATTAAATTTTTTTTGTTGTCGTTGTTTTGTACGAGAAATAGAGTAACGTAAGAAGATCATGATCTTGGATTCTAAGATTCAATACCTATCTATGTATCTATGCATTCTCTTAAACCTTTGAAGACACTCTTGTTGACACTTGTAGCACCCAAAACTGACCAATTTATGGTAATTTCACACTCCAAAACAAAGGACCTTCTAACTTTGTTCACCATGTAAACCACACTTTGGATACGGTTTCAAATACTTTGTTTTCACGTCTCCTTCGTACTAACGAATCCTTACATTAACTTTATTTTTCTCCTCCAACCTAAACATCTAACAACACTTTTTACGGATAACATAAATGAGCATCTTGTACAATTTTTTTTCTTTTTTAATGCATAATATATAACTAATTGGCAAAAGTACCCTTTTAAAATATTTTGACATGAAAAATATTTTCCCAAATGCATTAAAAAAACTTCATGATAACACATTTACGATAACAAGATTTCCAAATTTAGCATGTCTTACCAATTGGGTCACATATTTTACTATAATTAGTTTAATCAATTTTCACACTCGACAACTTAGAGAACCTAATGATCAAATTGAGTTTGAAAATTCTTGCTAAAGTTAATTTCAAGTACTAGATCATTTTATAAGTATTATTTATTTTACAACTTTATATTAAGCTCGAGATATCTTGTATTGTCAAGAGAAAGAAGATTCAAGAAGAACCAATGATGTGTTGTTGGAAAGATCTCTAGAGAATTACTTGTATAAGAAGAAATACCAATTCTAAGGTCTCAATCAACAAAATTTTGTGTTATTGTGATTCCAATAACTGATTTTAAGTTTAAATATTTTAACTGTTTTAATTTATTTTATTTTTAAAATATTATATATAATTATCAATTTTCTATAAGAGTTTTAGAAAGAAAGAAAAAAGGTCCTAAATACACTACAATAGTAGAAATTGTTATCAAGCATTACTTTATTTTAGAATTAAAAAAAGCATATACTTTATTTTGATGTTAAATATATTAACTTTAAAATAGTTGTAACCAGATTTTAATTATTTTATTTGACTTTTAACCGTGAATATTATTAGAATGTTAGGTAAATTAATATTGATTTTGCATTATAAATTAGAATATGAGATTGGTTTTAGATAATAAACAGGTTGGAACATAGTTCCCAACATTCTACGAAGACAACCACTAGTAACTATTGTATTCCACGTATCTGAAAAGACAACATTTCCATTCCGACAAGTAATTCATAATATTTGAGGTTCTAAATTTTCCATGACAAAATAATGAAGAATTTTTATTCTCAATAATTTAGCACCACAACCTATTGAAAAACTTTTTTACTATTTTTCAAAGCACTTTACATATCTGTCCCATTTTCTGATTGATAAATACTATTAAAGATCTTGATTTTATTAAATTTGAGGGTTTAATTAGTCATCTTAACAAAATTGGTATCTTTAATTAAAAAAATTCTAGTTGAGACCCTTCTACAACTCTCTTAATTTCTTGTTTCGAAAAGTTTCTTTTTATTTTTCACTTATAAAAAAATATAATGACACGTGATGGAAGATGATGTAATCAAGCACTTCCGTGGAATTTTATTCTCTTAAACTTCAATTTGTTTCTTTAGTTAAACAAATGGGTACTTTATATGATAATATTTTTTATGAAAAACTATAGTATATTATTGATAACATAATACTCTTTCATTTTTTATTCTGCTAACTTTTTAATAGTATTATTATTGAGACCCTCCTTTAAAATTTTGAATTTGAAAAAAAAAATGACATTTACAAAAAAAAAAAATACAGAAACAAAACTCTTTGAAATTTACATACATAAATAAATTTGTTAAACAAAAGCCGATTTCTAGGAAGGAATTCTACACTTATTTTTTTCATTTTTTTTTTGAAAAAAAAAATCAATAAATATTTACATAATAAATCGTATATTTACAACTATCACAAAAGCATAAATTATTTTGATATATTTAGGGACATAAATAGTATGATATAAACCGCAAGTGCAAGAAAATGGTACACTTTATATTACAACAAACGAGTTCAAATAGATTGTTGTATATAAAAAACAAAACTACTTAAAAAACCTATAAAAGTATAAATAATTAAAGTAATCACATAACATTATCATTCTATTTGATAATTAATATTATTTTGATTTTATAAATAAAAATAAATAAGCATCAATAAATTTAAAAACATAAATTAAACTTCAACTTATTAGTTCTTATTAGTTTACTACACTAAATCATAAATGATCATATTTCTAAAACTCATTACTTCATTAACTTTATTTATTAACTATTATTTTAAAAGACATAGTAAAAAGGGTTTGTAACAAAATAGTTTGGTAATACTTATGCTATTTTTATATACATATTCCTCTTCCTTCAACCTTTTTAACCATCAATAGTCACATCACATCTCATCTCATTTCTTGGTCCAATAAATCATTACCTTATCAAGTACGATCTTCTTATCCCAATTTTTAGATCAATTGATCTTATTGCTAATTTAGTGAAATGAAAATTAGGTCAAATTATTAAGAAAAATAGTGTTTTCAATATATAATAAATGTTAACTTTTTCCTTAATCCTTTTGTTATAGAACTAGTATAGTTAATTGGGTACTTTAGTTTTATCTTAACGTTTATCATACAGTATATAATAAATACACTATACAAATTACAAAGATTTATTTCCTGTACAATAAATAGATATTTTCACCTTATCTTGTTGTTACAGACTAAATTTTCTAATAATAATAGTAAAAAGAAACTAATTAGTAGAATGAAAAGAAAAGGTGGGAGGAAAGGGACACAGTGATTCTATTATTTACACATTAAAACTAATTATTGATATACATGAATCTGTTATTTACAATTTCAACAGAAACAAATCCTGCGTAGTATCCACAATTTTGCATCATAGTCAAGCTAGTGAAGCTACTCCTTATGCTTCTCTATCTCTCCAACCATTTTATATAAACATTGTTAATTAAGCCTCCGTTGCCAAATCAAAGAATATATCCACGCCTGAATTAAAAACCCAGAAAGAGAAAAGCCAATGAATAATGTATACATTAAAAGTACTAAAAATATATCCAGTATTTCCAAATATATGAATGATTAAACAACACTGGTATAAGAACAATGCTTACACACTAATAAAAAAACACTAGTGATAACATCAATAGGAACTTGTCTTTTATATCATAGTTTAATGTATTCTAGGTTTCTTTATGTTGTTGCCCTACAAGCATTATCCTGATACCAGAATTACAAGGATTGATTGCGTTGTAAACAATGCATACCAAGAAACTTTAAACAATGTATAAAGCAGATGCAATCAAATTACCTCAGATTCAAATTCATCTCCATTTTTCTTCAAAATGATTCTTCATTTTCATGCTTTCTGTCACTATTTACAATCATGAGTTGAGCCTCGGTGTCTAAGTGCTCCCTTCTATTATTTACAATCTCATGCTGAGTATTTGGTTTAAAGGTGTCATTGTTATTTACAAAGCTCTCAGTTTCAGAAGGCACCACATGATTATCCAAATCAGTTCCTTCAATCCCATTTCTTAACTCAGAAACAGCATCACCATCACCACTCCTAGATGAAATCCTGCCATTTCCAGATGCCTGCAAACTGTTATGTAACAGTTGGTCATCATTTTTGCTATCCATAGAAGTCCTGTAACACAATCATAACTTTTCAAATTCATGAATATGCAAGCTATCAACAAACAAAGTAACCAATATTTATAAGCACAATGTTCAATACTAAGTCAAAAGAATATGGAAGAAAATCATTCAATTAATTTGTCATCAAACCTTGCTTGCTGCAACTTTGGAGTCTGAAAATAGTCAAAAATCGGAACCAAGTCTTTCGATCTAGCTTCAATGACGCATGTTGGAATCCTTTCGATCTCAAATTCGCCTTTGGAAGCAGCTTCTTCACCCATTAAGTTAGGCTCTTGCAACATTGAATGAAAATATATCTGGTTGGAAAAGCATTGTGCATATAAACATCAAACAAAGGGCATTAGAATAAGAGACTAAAAGCACAGTTTGATTTAAAATAACAAACCTCTGGTTTTCCCCATAATGAAGTCTGAGCTTGATGCATTTGAAGTTCAGCTTCTGAAATATACAAATGATTCTTCTCCTCAAGAGAGGGATTTACTTTAATATCTCCATTACTGAGTTTCGGGCTAATGGTGTGCTCCTCAGCCACTTCCTCTGGATATATTTTATTGGCATCTGCAATTCCATTCTCACCATATATATCTATGTTATCTTCTCGCTCTCTTCGACTATGACTCTGACAAATATTCCATTTTTGGATAGGCTCAACTACTAATCTTGCATCATCCTGTTGAAGGGATTCATATGCAGGAACCAACCCAGAGGCAAAACCTGAATCTTGACTGGTTAACATCCGCAGAGCATATTGTATCATAGAACCAGTTGGTGAAAAGACCAACATGTGATACTTTGAATAGTTCCCTTCAGAACTTTTATACTTGCGAAAAGATGAAGCAATAGCCCCAGAAAGGTAAGTCTTTCTACCAGTTGCAGCAGCAGCAGCACCAGTTACACTGCCCCTCCACCCATTGGCTCCATTCCGGATCCGGCTTACCACGGAAAGAGTGATTGGAGGGCCAGCCACAACCAAACTCTTCTGTTTAGGCTTTTGCATGGCTGAACTATGAGACCATCCCTGGGAGTGATTAACTGTAGTGCCTAATCCACTATTTTTTGTGGTAAAACTATCATCGTAGGACAGAATATTTACATGTCCTCCTTGAGGATTTATGGCAAATAGATGGCTGGTGCCCCTCGAAGAACTAATCATAATCCACTTGCTGTCATCACTGAAACTGATATCTTGAATAACCTGAAAATCCCAGTACATATTATTATAGGTCCCTTTGCTTGTGTAGATGAATTATGATAAAGAAACTGATAGTGCATCAAACAAAAGAAACCATGCACTCACCGCATTTGTAAACCCACGTTGCAGCTTGTACAAATGAACATAAGAAGGGCCAGTATCAGAAGCAGACAAATTGTCCTGTACAGGCATGATCTTGAAAACATTTATGTTATGACCCTGAATGGAAGCTGTCACTAAAATGGTGCCACTAGGATCAAAGCTTAATGCTGAAATAGGACTCTTGTGGGCCCGGAACTGGGCAATGACGTTTCTGGAGAGAATATCTTTAACAATAACCTGAAAGAGAACAAGAACAAAGTTACCCTACATAAAAGACAGAATAAAATGCTTCAGCAGCAACCATGACGATACTCTCAACCTGATAAATAAAACACAAAGTAAGAATCCGATATTTGCAAAAACATATGTTCTAAGAAAGACATTAATATGTTCAAAACAAGATTTGTACGAACCATGCTGGAAGAAAATGAATATAATACTTTTTTGTCCATGTAACATGTGAACAAAATCATCTGTTTTGAACAAACAAACACACACACACATATATACAGTTCAAAATATAAATTTCAACTAAACACAAAATAAAGAACAGTATTTCACCATTCCAATGTTATCTGCATCTGTTGAATGGCCATTAATGGTTCCGGTACCCTTAGAGCCAGAATTTACAGTTTGAAATGAACCATTGTTATCAGAGCAGTATCTGGAAAGTTTCTTATACCCCATGTCTCCGAGGGATACAATACCAGTAGCTATATGCTTGCTGGACTCTTTGGCATAGTGAGCAAGTAAACTCCCATTAGAAGGAAAATTTGCAGAAGGCATCAAATGTTGTCCGCTGACATGTCCTGAATTGGAAACAGCAACTGGACTTCCACTATATGCCAACCATCTTGGTCCCACTGCCAGTGGTCCATAACCTATGCCTCCAGAACCAGGGACACTCATGACTATAGGATTGGTAAGTAAAATATACGCCCTTATTAATGTGGTAGCTTCAAAACAGTGAATCTGCAAAAGAACGATTTCATCAAACATTCCAAGGTAACACATTCTAAAGTTTATTAGTACAGAGTGTATGTTAGAAAGTATACCTGAGTGGACTGGGAGATAGCAACAACGCGAGAACTGCACCTCACAGAATAAACAACTGATCTAAACTTCAGCACATGAACGTACGATTGAGATTTCATAGAATAAAACCTAACGGTAGTTGGCAAATAGTTTCCATTCATTTGTTCATGTGAGTTTAAAATGCTGCCATTATTAGGGGTGGCCAACCCATCTTGAACATTGCTCCCTCCTACAAAGAATCCATCAGTACAAACAACCAAGAGCTGCCGACTGTTCGCATAATTGTCTTCAGATCTCTTTGATGCAATTGGATTAGGTACCATTTGCATAAAAGAAACAGGACCATCATGTCTGGATACAAGGTCACGGACATTATTTGATTCATCGACATGCCAAACCTGGAAGCCAGACCGATAGCCTAGAAGAAGTACTTGCTGAATAACTCCACCCTCACCCTCTAACTCGTCAAACCCAGCCCAGATAACCTATATAAATTTATGATTGAAATAAGTCATCAGGTCTACACAAAATATAGAAAATGTCAATAGAACAAAGAATAGATTATTCCTTAGAAAAAGGAAACTAAAAGGAATATAAAATACCAGCAAAAATCAGATTCAGCATGGCAAAGAAAAATGTATCTTAAGAACTTGATGTGGATTTGAGTATTTAAAAGCAATTCCCTGAACACCCATATAAAGACTTAATATATTTAAATGTAAGTCCCTTTACAACAAATCACAACTAGATAAGCACATCCATGAAACAACCAGGTTATCTCTAAAAGCACATAGCTAAAGATTTATATGTTAACACACTCAATAAAAATAGATTATATCTCTTTTTCATACAAAGAAGTCTATTAACTCCATTATCATGAAAGAGACTAATAAAAGAATTACATCTTTAAAAATGGTTAAACCTTTCAATTTTTAGCTTGATATCAATTGAAAATGTCCATAAAATCAAATGAAAAACTCTCAATCCCTTATACCTCACATGAATGCCTAACCATGCAATCCATAACACTATGCAAAGCGACTCACTCCTGCTTATATCTAATAAATGACCTACTTTCCTAATACACAGGATACTTAAATCCAAATAGTGTCCAAGTTTCTAGCCAAAATTAATAGTAAAACTTTATAAAAAATTCTCATATCAAACTATCAGAGAGAGCTAGACACTTGTGAAAGAGATTAGCAGAATAGTAAAATAGAAACAAAAGTAATCAAACCACCAAATTTTCTTATATTAAAGTGTCAAGCCAAGATACCTGCAAATTAAAATTGCAAGAATGCGTTCATTACTTTTTACCTGATAGTGGTTGATCGCAGTCAAAGTAGAGTATAAACCTAACCAAAAATATACAGTTTGCTAATTCAAAAATTTCCATTCAACAAAGCATCGTGTCGTAACAAACAATGCAAACAAAATAAGAAATTTACAAACAGAGGAAGCCACTAATTGCACACAGCAAGAGCTCTTGGTAGGTTAACATGACCAAGCAATGGCAAGCTTATTCCCAAATCACACAGTGATTGAATACATTAACCATGGCCCGAAATAAAAAGCACGGTATCCTTTTATTAAACCTTGCAAGCGACAAATTCAAGTATAGAATTTTGAACTATGTAATAATGACTGAGTATGAACAAGCAGCGGCAATTACACTAGATTCCCAACTTAAACCTATACTCTAAAATTAGAAGAAATATAAACCATTCGGATAAACAATCTATAGGTTTATCTCTAATATTAGAAGCCATTTAAACCATTCAGAAACATGATCAAGTAATTAAGCAATTATACATAAACCAAAAATAAACATCCTATAAATGCAAAATTTAAATCAATACAAGCCACAGGTTCACCGCGATGACAAATCAAGCAACAAGTCTCAAATCACTAATCAAAAAAGCTGACACATACCTGATCATGGTCGGGAACATCATCTCTGTCCACAACGGATGAAGCTACAACAGATGCAGCAGAACGTGCAACTGTGGAAGCACCAGAGGAAACAATCCTGAGATAGCTAGAAAGAGCACGAAATGAACTAGGAATGAAACCGTTGGTTTTTCCACCACCATTACCCTGATGAAGAAGCTGTTGCTTCTGTGCATCATTCCTCATCCCCATCTCCAAATACACCAAAATAGATCCTAAGCACAACAGAAAAAATCAACGATTCCTCAAATTCACCCACAATCATAACCCGCCAACTTCACTCCCCGTCCTTCACCCTCTCCCACCACCCACAATCACAGCAAATCTTCAATCACACCCACCACAGAGTACAACCACCCCAAATAATATAAAAATCTTTTTTTCTGGGTTCTGTTCCAAAACACCACAAACGACAAAGAAGACAAAAAAAGTTGGGATTTTTCTTTTTCTTCAAGCCACAATCAAGTATTATTTTCGTTATTATTATTCTCTATAAAAAATGAAAAAGAATAAACGATTCAACTAATTACACCAAATAAAAAAAAAATGAAACTCCACGGTCTAAAAAATGCTAGCTATGATTGATCAGAGAGGATTAAGGAAAAGGGTGTTCCAAAAACCAGCGGAGAACCACGGAAGAGATCCGATGAGAGAGAAAATCAAAAGCTAGAGAGAGAATAACTGTAGATAGGAAGAAGGAAGATAGAGATGGAGAGAGACAGAGAAAGCGAGAGAGAGAGAGAGAGAGAACGTGATTGGTGATTGGATAACAAAGCAAGGAAGAAGCAAAACCAAATGGTGGAAAAGAAAAATAAAAGAAAGAACTCTCGGCTCACGTCTCTTGTGTTTCTCTCTCCCAAAGGTTTTTATTAATTTTTTCAAAGGTGTTTCTTCTTTTCGTGTGTTTGTTGTTGGTTGTGTTGTGTTGGAATTCAAAGCTGTTCCTTCCAAGCAGTTCAACAAAAAAACTAACCTCTTCACCTTCATAGTTATAATCTCTCTCTCTCCCACGTCTTCTCAGTATCCAACGCTGTCAAACAGTTTTTTTCTTCTTCTTTTCACCTCTCTCTCTCTCTCCAATTTTCATCTACCTAGTTAATCATTAATTAACTAAGTTTTGGGATTAAAATCTATAACTATATATAAAGGAGATTCCTCTTTTGTGTCCACATTTCATAATTCCAATTTTACTCTTTACAATTTAATTATTTATTAAATTTTTAAAAATTAATGGTTAATTTTACAAGTTTTTATAAAACTATTTATTTATCTCCTTTTTCTTTTTTCTCATACTATTCATCAACAATTATTTTTTTCAT
>Ga0214545_1004943_pt1 | contig 24572 bp, 16 predicted proteins | sample CNSS4metaG_FD_160064 | JGI IMG/M metagenome (GOLD analysis project Ga0214545, IMG submission 160064) | Root nodule microbial communities from cowpea collected in UCLA plant growth center, Los Angeles, California, USA - CNSS4 | ecosystem: Host-associated > Plants > Roots > Nodule | place: USA...
CAGAATTGAACGTAAAACTCTAATGCAACTGGCATTTTGCATGTGTATACCAAGTAAAACTAGCCTTAACAACAGTGGTGGATTTTAACCAACATTGTTGGGGTAGCCAAAATAATACATCCAAAATTTATACATTTCCTTATTGTCACTAACACAATAAAAATGAATACATAACTTAGTATAACGATAACTAAAAAAGAAATCACAAATATCTAAAAGATTGCCCTTCGTTCCTTCAGATCCTTGAACTCATCAATAATTGAATCAAAACTAAAATTTTCAGCTATTTCTTTTACAATGTAAATAATCATATTGTCGGTAAGAAATTCATCTTCCATTTTATTCCGCAATCTTGTTTTGATAATCTTCATTGGAGAAAATGATCTTTCTGTTGTAGCTATAGAAACAGGAAGAGTTAAAATAAGACGAATTAAACGATCAATCAAGTAGAATGTCCTTAACTTTCTTGTTCTTGCCAAAAATTGACATAATTCAAGCATGGTTGATAAATTCTTCAAATCTGGATGGTTAGGAGCATCAATAATAAAATGTTGAAGTTGAAATTTTAAACTAATCTTCTCTTGCTCACTAAAATCTAAAGGATAATATTTGTTCACAAGAGTGTATATATCCTCAATGTTAAAAGCTTTATAAGCATCCTTAGGAACTAAAGCATTCCTTAGAGTTAAAAGTTCCATTGTTTGCTCACTAAACCTGTCATTAAATTTTTACAACTGCTTGTCCACTATAACCAGAAATATATTCATCCTAAAATGATGTTCCATAGTGACATGATCTTTTTATGTCGAGAACGGCCATGACGTGCAACATAAGTAGAATTAAAATCAGGAATATCAATGTCATGTTGTTCACAAAAGAATACTACACCTTTCAATAGATTTTTCCAACCATCCTCCCTCAACTTTTGAATCAATATTTTAGTAGAACAAACCAATTGCATAGCATTCAGTATATCCTGAGACTGTTTCTGCAAAGCTTGGCAAAGACTGCCAGTAATTCCCATAATCTCTTTCATCATGTGTAAAATTAATATGAACTCAAATGAAGACAACATATTAAATGTAGCATCAACATCACCCCTTTGAGAATAAGTTGATCCATCAACAATAATTTTTTGAAGAACCAGACAAGATGCATTATATAGCTTCATCATACTACAAATGGAATAAAAATGTGAGCTCCAACGAGTATCACCAACTCGTTTTAAAGTTCTAATTTGATTTTTTCCTTTACCAGTTTCAAGCTCACCAATTTCTAACAATTGTGTTATTCCATCTAATTCAATAGCTTGTAAATCATCATGACGTTTACTAGAGGAACACACAACATTTACAATAAAAGCCAAATTTGAAAAAAATTGATGAACTGGAATGACCTCTCTTGAAGCAGCCACCAAAGCAAGTTGTAGTTTGTGAGCATAACAATGCACATAATAAGCATAAGGATTATCATTGAGAAATAATGCTTGCAATCCATTCCATTCTCCCCTCATATTACTAGCACCATCATACCCTTGACCGCGGATATTGGAAACATCAAGATTATGCCTAGAGAGAACAACACTCAATTCTTTTTTTAAAGTAGCGGCTGTTGTATCCTTAACATGCACAATATCAAAAAATCGTTCTTTTATATTACCATCCTTATCTACGAATCTTAAAACAATATCCATTTTCTCTTTTTTAGATTCATCATGTGCTTCATCAACAATTATGCAAAATTTAGAATCTCCAATTTCTTCTCGAATGTGACTTCTTACTTTTCTAGAGAAAATGTGCAAGATTTCTTTCTGAATATGATGAGAAGTATACTTAGCATTATGCGGAGCATTTTCTAACACAACTTGTGCCACTTTATCATTATATGATGCTAGAAGTTTAATCATTTCACGAAAAGTTACCTCTATTACTTGACTCTGTTGTTTCCTCGTGGCCTCTAAATACATAAGCTTGAAATGCTAGCCAACGAATTGTGTCAATAGAGGTTTTGAGTCGTAAACGATTCTTGCAGACTTGTTCTGAACTTTGAATATTTATAATGTTATTAATGTGCATAGATTGATTCAACAAGTCTTCACAAGCTTTCATTGCCTTTGTTATGCGGTGAGCAAGGACTATCTCCAATGTGGTTGAGAATATTCCCATATTTGAAGACGTTTTCCTAGATCACGTTCCAAAGAATTAATATGAAACTCCTTACCTATAATTCTTTGAACCTTAAAAAGGGGCTCCTCTGATTGAACAATTGGATCATTAGTATCATGCTTCAGAATATTTTGGAAGAGTTGAATTTGTCCTGTTTTCATCGTCACGGGTAACTTCCCTTTTATCACTTTTAAAAAATGAATCTATTCTTTTATTCTTCATCAATATACCTATTTAAAAAAAATAATACTAAAAAATGATTTATCATAATCTAATAAAAAATTGAGAGACATAAATACCAAAAGAAAATTCGATGATAATCAAACCACACTTAAAATTCAATTATAAAAAACACACAATATAATCATTTTTTCTTCTATGTTCATAAAATAAAAAATTAATATAAAAGAGGCTCATTAAATAAATTATTAAACTAATATTTCACTATCAAGGAAGACTAAAGAATTACCTTCTTCTTTTCTTTCTCGGGGATGGGAGAGAATAAAGGAGAAATAAGAGAAAAAATAATAGATCTTTTTTTTTCAGAAACAAAAGAAAACAGATGAAAATAAAATATGAGAACAATTTATGAAAAATACAACTTATAATGAAAACAAATAATAAAAAATATCTTGGTAAATCTTTTTAATCTTTATTTTTTATTATATTTGATTTTATATTTTATTATTTATTAGTATTAATTATTATATTTATAAAAGAAATAAAATATTTGATTTGATATTTATAACAAAATAAAATCAAAATACCTAATATCTATAATAAAAAAATAAAAATACCTATTGTAAAAAAAAAAATTAAAATTTTTGGGGGGCCATGCCCCTGCCACCATAATAATCTGCCACTGCTTAACAAGCAATCTTTAGGTTCATATACTTAGAGTAAATATATTTTCTGTTTTCTTTTTAACCATATAAAAATATCTTTTACTTTATTTTTTATATATAGAAGTATATATAATGAAAACGATAAAAATTTTAACTCTTTTTTTTTTGTAAGAACTTTTATAGAGATGAAACAAAGTGACATATGTAAAACTACAACTCAAAACGTAAAATATTTTCTTAAACTAAACCATCTCTGTTTTCAGGTTAATTGCTTAGACTATTGTACAATATAGGTTTGCATCAAAGAATAAATGTGCGTGTTGAACCATATTGGAAAAGAGGCAACGCTTTCGTCCCTTATCGGTATTTGGTAAAGGACAAACCCTAAAAAAAAATAATGAGACAAATGTTGGAAGTTGTCCGAAGTTGTCGTGCATGGAAGAGTAGATGTGGTTTGAAGCATATTGGGGAAGAGGAAGAATCTTCCGACCTCATCATATTAGATAGATAAACCCTAAAATGTTAATGAGACAAATGTTGGAAATTGTCATCCATCAATGCCACGGTCACCTCTTCCACTTTTTCTTTGTTATGAAGGATTCGTATATATCATCTTGTTCGACCTCAACAATTAAGGATACAGATTGCCAAAATCGATCTAAAAACTAAAAACGTATGTAAAAACATATCAGATGTTTAATTTTGATTTTACTAAACCAATACGAATAATATAACGTCTCATTTAATAAATAAGTTTAATTAAATGAAACATCACATAGGATATAATAAAAGAGCAATGCCATGGAGTATAAGTGTCACTCCTTACAATTATCCAAAATACATGCTCATAGAACAAAGACAGTACATAGGCCACAGTGCCTTAAAGAGTACTCGGAGCAAGGGAATCTAACCCAAGATTAGCTACGCTACGGAGTTTCCATCATCCTGATGACCACTAGGGGTTCCCACATTTGCTCAAATCAATAAATTGATGATCATCGTAAAAGGAGAAAACCACACACAAAACACGCAAGCAAACAGAAAGGGTAAGCTAGAGTATAATTTAGTTTAACATGTTATGGCACACAGACACTTAAAAACAGATCATAAACATGCAACAAGATAAGCAAACACAATCATGTGATAGTAAACAAACAAGACTCTAAAACTCAATTATCCGGATACATATAATCAGTCGGATTCACTAGATGCTTGCACTTGTGGTGGCTTCTACTGCTCTACAGAGTCATTGCCCAGTTTCACCCTACCACACACAAGGTTAGCCTTCAAACATCTAAGGCCATTATCCTCACCACTTGAATTAGTACGCTCTACGTGAGACTAACTAACTCTTTAGAGCTTCAAGATGCAATCCTTACTTGAATCTTTTCCTAATTATATATGCTGAGGCACCACCATGAAACCTTACTAAGAGGTTCGTGGAATTACGTCTACTACATAAGGCACCACCATGAGCTCTCACTAAGAGGGTCATAGAATTACGTCCATTACATGAGGCACCACCATGAGCTCTCACCAAGAGATTCATGGAATTACGTCCATCCCACAAGGCACCACCATGAGATCTCACCAAAAGGTTCATGGAATTACGTCCAACTCATACCATAGTCATGCTTCACCAACCAACCATAGATTTATCATGCATATCAATCTCATGCCCATATTCAACAAACCATCCAATCATGTTTCATACGCATAATCATACCAAACTCATCAATTTCAACCCACAAACCATTTAATACATGCATATTCACACAATTCATGCTTTAATAGAGTAATTCAATCAAACATGTGACCATCAACAAAAAACAGAGGAGAAAACAGCATTTGAGCATGAATTGCCTAGAAGCCCTCGCTCAAGCGAGCTTTTTTTGCCTAGGCGAGAACTCGAGCAGTGGAACAATGGGCTTTCACATTTTCTCGCTTAGGCGATACCTCCTTTCCTGAGCAAGATGGCTTCTCGCTCAAAATTGGAGCTTGTCGCCTGAGCGACAGCTTGCACAAGCACCTGGGAAGGTTTCTGATACTCTCGCTTAGGCGAGACCCACTCGTTTAGGCGAGAATACCAAATTTCCTCCACTGCTGACGCATGCCAACACAGAGATTCATCAATAGCAATGCACAATATATTTTCATACCATTGTAAACACCATACAATCACCAAAAGCACGAAACACAGTTGGAAAACAAGCAAGATACATTAAAAGCATGAAACCCTAGCTTCCCTTACTTAGAAAATGCTAGCAAAAGATACAGACACCCAAACTAATGAGCACTACAGCTTCAGGAGCATATTCGTGAGCTAGAAACAGTGGAACATATTTAAAACGAGGTTACGAAGGTGAACCCTAGTTGGAATCACGGAAATAGAGCTAGGAAAGAGAAAGGTACGGGTTGAGAACCAACTTACGTGGAATAAAATGGAGTCGAGCTAACTTGACAAAGAATGGGGCCAAACCCTACTAAAGCTCTATGTTTCAGCTGTGAGAGAGAGAAGAGGAATAATTTTCTGAGAATGGGCAGGATGAGAGGGTTAGGGCTGGTTTAGGGGTTTTGGGCACCCTATGGCCCAGCCTTAGGCCCAACTGATTAGGGTAGGCCCTTAAATTAGGGCAAAAAAATAATTAGGCCTTACAAATATCTCATATAAAAAGAGTAAAAAAAACTTTAACTTACGAATAAATTTGAAAGCTTAATTAAGTTTTAACTTTTTTTATGAATGTAAATATTTTTAATTGAATTTTTATTAATTTTTTATTTATTAAATACTCAAAATTTTATATTTAATTGACTTTCTATAATCCATTTTCATGTTAATTGAGTTATATGAATGTTATTTTACTCCGTAATTTTACTTGTTTCTTAGAGTTAAAAATATAAGATTTCGTAATTAATATAAAAATTATATTGTTATATAAATTTTGTAATTAATTTAAAAATGATATTGTTATATGTTCATGTAAAACTACAAATATCTTTTAATTCATCTCTTGAAATTGTATTAAGGACAATGATATTATGACTCTCATTTTTTAACTCACATCTTTCACTCCTTGACGTGACTTAGAGTGTGGACTATTGATTAATGTACTATTATCTTTTCCTGTAAAAGAATCAATGACTCATACTAAGTTACGTCAGGGAATAAAGAAAAAGAATAAAAAATAGGAGTCATATAATTTTCCTTATATTAAATAACAAGATCGACATGCAAATTTATTAATATGATTACTTATATTGAGTTGTCATATTTTTCTATAACTTCTGCATCATTTATTAAAGTGATCAAACAATTGTCTTCATCACCATTATTGTTCCTATCTAACACAAAGTCATTTAAAATAACAAGATCGTCATGCAAATTTATAAATATGATTACTTATATTGAGTTGTCATATTTTTCTATAACTTTTGCATCATTTATTAAAGTGGTCAAACAATTGTCTTCATCACCATTATTGTTCCTATCTAACCCAAAGTCATTTTACATTCACCACAATATTATTCTTATACTAATCATAGAACATCACATCACATCACATCCAATGGCGGACCATGCGTGTTTGATAGGGGAGAGATGACTCCCCCAACGATATTTTTTTTTTTTACTTTAGTTTTTATATATTATTTTATTTTCTATATATATATTTTTTCTAAAATTGAAATTTTTATTAATTATTTTTGAAATTCAATTATAATCATTAAATTTAATTATAAATTGAATAAAATTTTTATATTTAATTGTTAAATAAAATACAATTACTTATAATGTTAATTTAATATATATATATATATATATATAATATTTATAAAAAAATAAATTTGGTCTCAACTTGAAAAAGAAAAAATTGTTACATTTTAACAAAAATTTGGACTAAATTACATAAAAATAACGAATATAGGGACTGAATTGAACAAAAATAACATGACTAAATTGAACAAAAATAAATAATACAACTACAAATTGACACGTGGCATTGATATTGACACATGGCACAATTTTGACTTGACACGTGGACAATTTTTTGGAAATTAAAAAAAATTTAAAAAAAAATAGAAGTTGACACGTGGCATGACTATTCAAAAACGTTAACTATTTAAATATCGTTAGTAAAAGGGATCAAATTGACCAAAATTTGACGAAAATGAGGACGTAATTGAACATAAAACGAAAATGAAGACCAAATTAAATAAAAACAACAAAAGTAGGGACGAAATGTATATTTAAGCCTAATTTCTCTCGCTTCCGTGCCTCCATGTCTTTCTCTCCTTTTATTTTCACCATCAATTCCATATTATTTTCAAAATCAAATTGCACTATGGCAAAATTGAGGAGTTAATGAACATTTTGAACCGAACAATTTCTTCTTGAGTAAGTTCATTTTTTATCCTTTTTTGTTTTGAAGTAATATGTTTTCCTCTTGTATGTGGCTTTTCTTTGTGTAGATAGAGCTATTTTAGGCTTTGAAGTTGTGTAAGAGAAGAGCAAGATTAGTAATCTACTCTAAGGTAAGAGAAGCCAATAATTTAGAAGTTATTAGTTTTCTTAAAATATTGAGTCTTGCTTATAAGATTTAATTTGGGGTTTTCATAATTTTATCCTTTTGTAAATAGGTGAGAGGTGACAAATTTATATTAGAAAAATTATGGTAAAGTGTAAAAGAATTGATATTTTTTTCAAGAGGAAGGACTATAAAAAAATTGAGATAAATATGACGGTTTTAATATGATGATTATAAAAAACTACCATAATTTTTTTCATAATACGACGATTTTATAACTGCCACATTTTGTATGTAAAATATAACATTTACAAACACCATTATGCTCCTATTATACATCTCTCTTGGCAGACATATTTTTGATGGTGCTATCTTTCCCTCACAATACTCTTTTATTCATCTCTCATTTAATTATTTTTTTTATTACCAAATAAAAATTGAACTTTAATATAGTGTTTGTAGGAGACAAGACAGAGCGACGACAAAACCCTACAAAATCCACTCAATCATCCCCACCCTCAGCCAAAAGGGTTTCGCCGCGACTACGCAGAACGAGCTCACCGACGCGTACTAATGTCGAGGAGACCTCACCGGCTCCGATTGCCACAATTGTGTGGAATAGATTACGGACATCTGGGTCGCCTATGCAACGACGCGGCTGCTCCGACGCGAGTCCAGTTCAGCGGGAGCTACCTGAGGTACGAGGTGGTCGGGTTCAAGCAGGTTGTGGCAACACAGCTACTATACAATGTGTACGGGGCCTGCAGGTGGTTGACGGCAGAGGGTTCGAGGTGAGGAGGGACGCGACGTTTGGGATGGTGGAAAACGGCGTGCAGACCAGTGGGAACTTGTTCTACACCGGGAAGCTTGATTTAAGCAAGTGCTCACATGATTAACTAAGTATAGTGCAAGGTGAACAGTTTTTGTTCTTGATAACTTCTATGTAATAAGAAATGTAACACATAAAATAATTTCATTGTGTTCTAATCAATCCTTGAAAGCATTATCAATATTGTCATGCCTCTATTATCACTGTGCTCTATTTTCAGGCTTCAAGAAGGAATTCGAGAAGGTAGTGAGTGTGGTTGGAGACTCTCCATCTAGAGGAATGTTTATAGATTCTTGCTTTGACCATTGTCAAATAGAATCACAGGAAACATGGTTTAAAAGTGACTCACCACATCTTGCCAATACAGTAAGATGCTGCATTACTTTCTTCTATTTGTCGAATATAAGGATTTTTGTGTGTTATGAGTATTGATATTATCATTACTTGCTTCTTTATGCAGTTGAAAAACTAACTTGTATGCATGATACTATGCAGTCAATTGCCAAGGCAGTAGGATACTGGTTTTATGGTCGAGGACCTTTCAATGAAGTAGATTGCAACTATCCTTGCAACCCCACTTGTCAGAACCTTGTTTCTGATCCAAAGGACCACCCTGGAATATAGATTTGTTTCATCATTGCGAAACAGGGTAGACTATTTTCCCTTTGATTGCGAAGCTCAGCATTGCAAAACACTCCTCCCCTGCAATTGCGAATTTGTATTTGGGTGGAGGTGAAACTTCTTTGGTAGAACTGAATTCTTCAACCTTTGGTGAAGCTTTGGGAAATTGAATCTTTGGTGAAGCTTCTTCGGTATGCGTTTTGAGTTGCGTGATTTAGTATCTATTAACTTGTGTATTGTTTAATTTTAATTTGGTTTTATCATTGGGATCAATTGGTGTTGTGATTGGAACAAATGGTTCTTTGAATCATTGGGGTGAAGCAAAGGCTTTTAGAATCAGTTACTCTTGCTAACTACATGAAATATGAATTGGCTATTTGGATTGATTTTGTAATATGATTGAGTGGTATAATGTATTTTTGAATGTGTATTATCAATAACTGAACATGTTGAATTAGTTTGGTTTAGGTTGTTAAAAAACTTTTTTCTCAACCTATAATAAGAACGAAAAACTCATTCAACATGATTCTCAAACTGCAACCTTTTGCTTTTTTTGTTTGGATTGTTCAAAATGCTTTATGTGTCTAGAATTGTCCATTTACTTGCATATTATACACTAGAATTTCTATTGTTAGTTAATTTGATATAACTAGCATTAAATAAATATATATTGCATGTTCCAAGTGAAACACTAGTAGCACTAGTGAGCTACAGAGAAGAAGAAGAAATGGAGACTTTGACTGGGTATCTTTTGTTTATATATTATATAGTTTATTTATTATACATGGTAATATAACTGTTATACAGTGAATCATTTCGACTATTGTTTTTAATAAATTATTAATGATTTATTATACATGGTAATATTAATGATTAAAATGTTGTCGATGTGATTTTTTACTTTTTTTTTATTTTATGGAAAACAAGTTAAATAATAATGAAAAGTAGGTCACACAATCATGGAAAGCAGGTTAAATAAAAAATTATTTAAAAACAAATTCAAATTCAAATTATGGCAGTTGAAACGTCGTATAACGTGTCAATATAGTGATTATAATGACATTCTAGTTGTCGTATTTTGCATTAGAATTCCTTTAAAATAAACAAATTACGATGGTTTTGACTGCCATTATTTGCACACAAAATATGACGGTCAAAATTGCCATTATTTCACAGTATATTTAATGGCGGGTGTTGTGACGTTTTGCCCAAGACCGCCATATTATTCATTGTGGCGGCAGGATATATAGCGGTACTTGTACCCGCCATACGCGAAAATATGGCAGTCATAACCACCATTTTATACTCCAAATAATCGTCATATTTAACAATTTTTTGTAATGACTTGCGATGAAGATGAAAAAAATACATCTACGTCATCTAAAATTGAGAAACTTCATGAGAATCCAAAAATGAAGAAAATGGAAAAACAACTCTCTGTGGTTCCTAAAGTTACATATAATGAATTTGAAAATGCTTTAGAACGTAATCTGGGGAAGTGTCTTTAAATTTGACAATACCCACCAAATCAAATTGATGAGGTACGAAGAGCTTATATAAAATGGAGTCCATATCAAATGCATCTAGAAAATTTATCCGTTGTCTGGTAAAGATGATCATCCAAGAAGATTTCTGTACACATGATTTAGCTTATTTCCTTCATGGTTAGAGTATTCGTCACTAAAAGATGGAGGCTGAATTTTTAGCCAACACTATGGTATTCTATATTGAAAGGAATATTGCAATCAATTATTGAAGATTTTAAGTTATTGAAAGAGTGTAGAGGAGCACTATAACTAAAGGTAACTTTTATTTTTTTTAATATATTATTATTAATGATAAAATTTATGTTATTCTTTCATATATATTATTGTCATATTCACTAAAAAAATATTAATTATAGTTGAGGTTTATTATCTGGGGTTATTATAACCTCTTGCAAAAATTATACATAATTGGGGTTTGTCCTAAACCCCTGGTAAGTTTCCAGGGTTTAAAAAAATTGCACCAAATTTCAGATTTTAATTTTTCTTTCATTTTTACTTTTCCTCTTTCCTCACTTTTCGTCTTACCTCTCTTTTAATTTTGTTGTATACTCTTGATTTTCGTTCCTTCCCTTTTTTCCTCCCTCTTCGTCTTTCCTCTCTTTTATTTGTTTCGTGTACAATTGTTTTTACTAAAATGTGATATAATTAACTTTAGGTAAATTTCCTTGCATGTGTTGAGGTAGTAGAGGGATACATAACTGATTTTTATTATATCTGTTTGTATCAAATTTAGTTTGTGAATTGTCGTGCTAATTTTTGAACCCTGTGTTTTAAATGGTATTGGCAGAGCTTGCCATAGTTGTAGACTAATTATAAGATATTCTAAAACATTTTCATTTTCTGCATGTACATTCATTATGATATAATGAGCCCTGAGATTTGCAGAGACTCGGAAGAGAAAATTGATGCTTTGGTTGTAGGGATAGGAACTAGAGGATCAATAACAGGGGCTGGAAAATTCCTCAAGCAGAAAAACCCAGACATCAAGGTATATTTTTTTTCTTAACCAAGTTTGGAACCAAAATCTGTTTTCCCTTCTTTGACTATTTATAGATTAATATCATGTTAAATTTAAGCATCACTAGTTGTTGCTATTAATATTGGGACTCATGTTACTACTAAACATAAGCTTAGTGGTTTTGGTTTGCAAATGCATTTTTAGAGGTATGGTGTTATCGCTATGTTGTTCTTCCTGTTTGAATCTATGCACGACTTGGATCAAAATTTTAGAGGTATGATTTTTTATTCTTTTTCCCCGATCTTTCATTTTTAATTGTTGGTACCTAATGATGCTTTGTGTTGTGTGATCGAGTTCACAAAGCTATAAACATCTAACATCTGACATTTATAAAGTTAAACAATGATGTGTCTTAAACTTGTTGTATAGTTCTTCACTGTTGCTTGATCCATTTATTTGCAGGGAACATATATGTAGCTAAATGGCACAAAGGTTGCATTGAAGATACTTGACAAGGACAATTATACGGATCCTGTCTAACTGCATATGTCACTACTTTTCACTTTGATTTTTGGTCTCGAAGATGGCTCGAACTGCAGTTTTTTTTTCTGTACTTTCTTATTTAATCTTGGCTCTAATTTTTCACAATATCAATAGCAGAAATGCTTTCAAACATGAGCTCACATTATTAGAAAGGGTACGACATCCCAATATTGTCTAATTTGTTGGAGTTGTAACCCAAAATGTACCTATGATGATTGTGCCTGAATACCAGGCTAAGATAAGCTTATCCTCTCTGTCCCTCTTTATCCTTAAAGAGTAAGCTTCTCGTATGATTATATCTAACTCACCTTTCTTTATTATATCTAATTAGACTTTAATTTTATTCGACTTTATAAAAAACATATTGTAATATTTCACTAGTTTTAATATTTCACTAGTTTGAACGTTAAAACTTTATTATTTACTTTGAACTTGTAGATTACATTCTTTGTTTTTATGAATGTTATATCTAGTTATAAACAAATATCTAAATGTTAAAAAATTTTCTTATCATATGTTTTATGAATTATATGCATTCAAAAAGTATAATAAATAAAATTAAGGAAATTTAAAAAGTAAAAACATCAATAAATAATGAATTGCATTGCAGGGGTAAAAATGAACTTTCAATATTATTATACAGTATAAAGAATTTAAAACTACAAACAAGGAATAGGTACGACAGTTACAAAATCGCAATAATTACTAGGGGTTTTAAACCGTCGGTAATTACCGGAGATTTTAAAACCACGGGTAATTACCAGAGGTTTTAAAACCGCCGATAATTACTAGGGGTTTTAAAACCGCCAATAATTACTAGGAGTTTGAAATCGCAGGCAAATAGCAGGGGTTTCAAAACCGCCAATAAGTGCTGTTTTACCAGGGATTAATCAAAACCCTCCATAATCCGTTAATGATTTTTCTAGGGGAAAAACAAACCGCCGGAAACTCCTTTTACGGGGCTAAAACCCCATAAAATGCCATAAATAACCTCTAGTAAAAATTGTTTTTGTTGTAGTGATTATTTGAATTCTATTGTCATGAATGTTTGTTTTGAATAGAAAAAATAATGTAAAGAAATGAAAAAAAAATTAATTAAAAAAAATTATATATTATGTGGAGACAAATAAACAAAACGATAAACTAAGATAATAGTTATATCATCTAATTAGAGAAAAAAAAATAGGAATTTGAAGTAGTTATTAGATAAAAGAAATTTAATAATAACCTAATTGAGAATACCTACTAATGATATACGTGTAAATTCAGTCAAAACTTAAATATATTTGTACTCCTTTAATTAGATAATTTGTATTTTCTAGCTTTTAGAAAAATCCGTAAAAAGTTAATCCTCTTGAGAAACATTTGCGTGTTTTAATTCTTTAAGAAAATCTATAAAATTATAGTCTTAGACAAAGGAACTTTTAGCATTACTGCTTATATAATAAACAAAAAAATGTGTCACTAATTATCACTTACAATTAATTAATCTATTGTAAAATATGATGTACCATTAGACATGTCACTTTCTATTTTTTGATTTGTTTCTTTTTGGCTGAGGAAAAGAATGCTAAAGTTATCTCCTATCTTCTTCGCATGGAGTCATGAATTATATTACAAGAAATGCATTTGGTTTCGGATATTTTTTAAAGAACTAAAAGAATAATTGTATTTCTCATAGAGTTGAATATTGTAAAGTCTTTTTACGGACAATAAATAAATATGTCAACTTGGAAGATTAAAAATATGTTCAAATTTAAATTTTAAGTTCTCTCCTTTATGCCAAATTTTATTTTAAATTTGTGTATTAATTAACTTTAATTTATAAGAAATTAATTTCGGCTTTTATATTTTTCTCTCCAGAAATATTTCTGAATAATATTTAAAAATATTTTTACCAAAATAATAGTCAATATAAAGATTGTTTAAAAGCACTTTGAAAAGAAAATACTGTGTAAAGTCTTTAAAGAATTGTCTAAAATATCAAATGGTCATTTTGAAGTTGAGCCTAAAGGTGTTCAAAATTAATTTAGAAAATTCTAAGAGAAAAACAACAAAATAGATAAACATAAATAAACTACTGTAAAAATAATACATGGGTATCCTCCATTAAAAAACGTTTTTTTTTTTCAAAATATTTAATATTACTATGTTCATGGTTTAAATTTGAGACTATTGCTTAAACTTATAATATATTTCTAGGATTGGTATGGTAACTACACCTCGTTGAGATTGCAAGTCCCAAGGTGTTCAAATCTGTGTAAGTTTTGTCAAGTGGTGATTATGGCTTTCAAATGCAATTTTTACTATTTTTGTTAGTCGCCACTTTTTCATGATAGTGTGCAGTTTTGAACAAGAGCCTTGGGTTCTTCTTTTAGTGTTGATCATGGTAATAAAGTACAATGACTTTCTAAAGTAAAATAGAACATAATTTTTAGATATATATATATATATATATATATATATAAATATATATATATATATACTATTATTTAATACAAATCAAATGTATAAAATATCATACGTACAATTTCTTCTCATAGAAAAATCAAAAGATCTTATATTTGTTATTATTGCGTTGAAGACTTGTTTTGTTTTATATTATGTTTCCTCATAAAAGCCATCATTTAATTATTATGATGACGTGGTATGTTTATTAAATTGTCATGTTTATCTCTTAACAATCATATACGATTTTGAGAATAGATATGTAGAATAAATCAATAAATAAATAAAGAGAATGCAAACATGAACAAGAATAACTATAATTTAGAAAATCTACATAGAGTATTTTAGTATTTATATATTTATTCTTAAAACGAAATTAACAAACAATTCACTTATATCATGACTCAGAGTCATAAATATCTTTAAATCAATGAATTCATGCATTTCTTTTCAACAATTATATTTTTGATATTTTTTAAAAGGATGAAATGGTGGACGAATAAAAACACATAAAATAAAGAATGATAGATGAAGAAAAGAGTGGAGATGAAGGTCTTTACATTGTAATAAAGTAAATTACCAATAGAACAAGAACTTGCAAAGTAAATAAACGAAAGTGGTGACCCAAATTAATACAATCAATATTGAATTAGTCATTTTTTCTATTTGTGGTGTTATCAAATTGTTTGAAATTATTTTCACAATTTGTCAACCTTTGTTTACATTTGAATCATCTAATTATTTGATATAATAAAGTAAAAGAAAATAAATACAAAAGTTAAGTATCTACCTTAAACTAGTCACATAGTATTAGACATTCCACGTTTTGCAACAATTTTTGCATGTAACTTTGTCTTTTGATCCATCTTCAATCTATGTTCTCGATTACTCTTTTTTCGATGTCTTCTTGCCTTGATCATGTTTTTCTCTTGATATCTATATGTCTCGACCAGGCTTTCCTCGGTGTCTTAACAACTTTGTGATATCTTAACATCTCTTCCCACTTGTTCACTCCTTTTGATCTTAGGATGTCGATTTTCCTATCTATTCCCTTTATGCCCTCAAAAGATGTCCCTCAAGAGAATATTGTTTGTGTCCCCCATGAATATATTCTCGTGACACTCGACCCAAATCTTTAACTCGGCTTTCCACATTCTTTTCCTTGCACACTTTCACATTGATTGTTAGAAATGTCACATGTCTCTTCACAACCTTTGCATTTAATGTGCTACTCACGCCTACTTGAGTATAACCATCAAATTATTACCAAAGTAACAATACAATATTATATTCCTTAATGGGCTTAAGCCCATTCATATTTTTAGTTCTAACTCTTTCAAAACTCTTTTTATAATATTTCTTATCCTCCCTTTTTCTTCTTTATACACCCAATCTATGCACTCCTGATTTCTTGCACTCTTGCCTTCTTTCTCCCCAATCTTCTTTGCGTTCACATTCTTCAACAACACTAAGATTCACATCTTTACTTCTCAAAATACTACTATGACTTCCTCTTCCCAAAACGCCTCATTTACTCCACTCTCTTCGACAAATATTATCAAACTCAATGGGAAAATCTCCGTGCTTGTTCTTATCTTGGAAGAATAATCCAAGATTTGTTAAATCACTTATATCTTTGAAAGTCCTCTCAATACTTCTAGCTACATTCCCCCTTGATGCCACCATTGAGTCTAAAATTTGATGGGACAAAAAAGTCAAAGGTCATTTCTTAGTCAAACATTTTATCGATGGCCCTTCGATCCTTGTAAGTCTTGAAGAACATTAGCCTTTCTAGTGTACTTGTTATATGCCAAAGTGTTTTGTCCTTGTTCAATCCAAAATTTCCACTCATTTCTTTAACTTGGCCTATCTTCTCCATATAGGGTCTCCTTCAATCTATTTGGCAAAACTACTTTTGGCCCACGTATATACTTCTTTTTTTAGTCCCTTGTGTTTCATCCACCTTTCATTGGTTTCAATTTTTGAACCAACCATGTCTTTGCGAGAACCATGTCCTTATAACCATCCTATTAATGGGATCATATTTGCTTATTGATGTCCCCTAGAAATTGACAAAGGCAAAGCTAGTTCCTATCATGTTTATGCCTTTTTGTATTCAATCCACTAAAAGTTCTAATGACCTTTATGGTCGACCTTTGTTCATCCTTAGATGTCTAACCTCCAATCTTGTTGTTAAGTTTGAAGTAGTCAATATATGGACTTGATATCTTACCTAAGACATCTTGGTGTTAGGTTTCCATTACAAAGACATCCAACTTAATGCCTACCACCCTCAACTTGTTTTTGGAAAAAGGGGCTTAGCCACAATCTTCCTTTTCATCTTCCAAACTTACATTCCCTAGTCTGTGAATTGTTAAGACTTACCCATAAAGACTTCGTTTCTTTCTATCCTTTTACTTTAGAAGGTAAGGTTAAATTAACTCAAGTTCTCTTTCAACAAATTTGATTAACAATTTCACTAGAAAAAAACACTTGTAAGAATTTACAATAAAATGTTAAAAGCAAAAAACATTAAAGAGGGAGGATTTACAAGCATGAAAGAATACAAACAAATACAAAAAACATGTTAATTCTTTAGCTTTCCCTTAGTTGAATTCTTCATTAGTGATCATATGACTATCATTTATTTAATATATTAACAGAGATACCAAGTTAACCAAAATAAGCTTCAATTAACTCGCTAAGATTTTTATTCATTCCAAGCATTTATGATTGAGATTCTATTTATACTTCACTCACTCCAAATGTGTATGATTAAAGTAATAATCTATCTTTTAATTAAGCAAACCAATATATGTGTTTGAATTAACTAAATAAGTGTAAATTAATTGATCTAGTTCCAAACATCTACAACTAAGAACCTATTAACACTTTACTTGTTCCAAGAGTATACAAATTAAGTGTTATCTTACATTACACATGTTCCTGGTGCCTACATGTAAAGATTTACTCTTTACTTAAACAAAAGCTTATCAAAGTTAAGAAAAATTGTCAAGAATTATAATTAAAGTGTAATATAAAATTGTTAACAAGTGTTCTAAGACAATCCTAATAAGAATAGAAATCAGAATTCAGAAAGAATAGATAAAAATAAATTGCTTGAATAAAGTAAAACAACATGTTTATCACATATAACCTTTGAATTAACTATGAAATTACAAGAGGTTTAACCAAAGAAGGTTTAGTCTTCCATGTGGAAGACCACCCGAAACATTAAGTGTTGGGATGAATGGTGATGGGGGAGGTGATTGATCGATAATGGAAGTTTCAATGGACGCCACCTTTTATAGTAGTTTCTGGTAGTCAAATCTATTTCTCAAAACTGCAAACTTAGAGCTTTGTTTAATCGATCCAAAGAAACTACTTCAATTACTGATTTGAAAATGCACGATAGCTGGTTTCATGCAGATTTTTGCATAGAGATTCAAGGAATTAAGGATCATATTTCATATTTTTGAATATCCTACTATAAACACAATTTTTGGTGTTACAAATTTCAATGAATATCACGTAAAATATAAATCAAAACAACAATTTTCGTGTGCAGAAAATCCAACTCATCATATGATCCAATGGCCCCAACACGTTAGACGATATGTATAGACGAGGTCCTCTAGATGATACATGTCAGATAAAACCATCAAACAACTCTTAGTAAACGAGCTCATCAAATGATACCATTAGATGAGTACTTTGGCAAGTTTATTAGACGTGAAACACTTTTGTAGACAAGTCAAGTGAAGTGTGTTAGACAAATCCAACAATGTACTTACCAGACAACTTCAGCAATACACTCATCAAAAGATACCTTGACTAGACGACTTTAGAAACACACTACCTAGACGACTTGTCTTTTATCAAGTTTTCTTAATTTTTAAGAACACTTTATCTCTTCTTCAAGCTTATGATCTTAACTTTTCTTGGTCATCAGAAAATCTCCAATTTATTCACAATTCCATCGTTTATAGGATCATTAGATGATTAATTAGTGTATCATCTTTAGATGATTATGAGCTTGCTTTCACTTTAGTTACACAAAACACACATTAGAATGCTTAAGAAACATTTGTGCAGTTATACACGATCATCGACACATTGCTCATAGATGCTATATTTAGACTTTCCTAACTACAGTGTCTAGTACATATTATATGCCTATAACAATTATCATCTAACATAGCTTAAAAGGTTTATTTTAATGCATAATTTCATTTAAAGCTCATTTTATCCCAATTGAACAAATCATGGTTAGAACATAGGATTTAAAATAATTATACCTTAGTATAACTAATACTAACTATTCTAAAAATGTATAAAAAAGCACGCTTCAATATAAGAAGCATACATTATCACAAAAAGGAAGGTTTGATGATGAATAAATAGAAGAAGTGGCAATATGCTTATTTAGAAAAGTAGATCAAGTTTAAGGGAGCAAAGAATATTAAAAGAAAATCAGAGTATTTGTAATATATGTCGATTATGGACACAATTGGCGTAGAAAGTTTCTATGTCGATTTCTATGTTGATATTTAATAAGCTTGTATGACACTTCTTCTTTGTCATCATCATCCTCCACATAATCAATATTCTTTTCATTATCCATCTTCGAAACCAACTCACCACCAACTTGCATTATCATCAACGCTACCACTCGAAGTTGTTGTTTCCATAACCTTCTTCCTTGTGCCCCGAGTCTTTATGCGATGAGTCCCACCTTGCGATTTCTTGTTAGTGTAGGAAGATAACACCATCCTCGACAACCATATGCATGAAAACGATAACGATAACGATAACAAGAACAAGAATAATAAATAATTCATAAGAAAATATAAAGAATTTGTAAGAAAAAACACCTTAACTCGATGTGGATTATGTGTATACCTTTGGAGGTGACGAAGGATTGGGCATTGTTGTTCGGTGTGATGGTTGTTGAACTAAAGATAAGGAAAAGGGGGAATGGTGAAAAAGGAGGGAGAGATGGAGATAAAACTAATTGGGAGTTAAAATTGAATAATAAAAGGAGAGAATGTAGAGTGTATGAAGAAAAGGAAACCCTAATAAATGGAAGAAGAGGGAAACCTTGAAAAGGGAATAGATCTAAATAGAGAGAGAAAAGGAGGAAAAGGAATAGAAGGAAGAGATTATAAGAGCCCTAAACACAACATCCGTGAGAGCGAGAGAGTTGCAAAAGCGAGAATGAAAGAAAAGAAGGGGGAGAAGAAAATTAAAGATTTTATACTAATTATAGTGAAGAATCGACATAGTATGTGTATTTTAAATTTAAAATAATATATGCTCTCACTTTCTGTATTGGTTTTAGATATAAACATAGAAAGTCATTTACTTTATTACTGCTTTCACTTTCTATGTCAGTTCTAGTGATAACAGGCATAAAAAGTCAAATCATATTTATAACTTTTTCATTACTTCAGTTATTATGGTGGGTGGATTATAATCTCCATAATAGGTCATCATAAAATCAAATTTTTTGTACTAGTGTCAAAAATGATTTCGAGCCCAAACAATACTCAAGGAGTTATTCAAGAATGGCTACAAACACAACTACTTGGTTTGCACTTTATAAAATTAGTTTGCTTAATAAAACTAAATTTGTTGTATAAAACTAAACATAGTCTACATGGTCACACGAATTATGTATAAAAATATTGTTCTATTCTTTCTTCTTCCTTATCTCTTTATATTGCATGATATTTTTTTTATCTAAACTAATTATTGTAGAAGAAGAGGCTTTTGAAGAATAGGCACAATCAAAATGATTTTAAATAAGAATGTACCACACCTAGCCGGCCTCGCTAAACACGCCAACACTTATCATCCTTCACCGTCATATCTATACCGGCAAAGGCTGAGGGACTGGTGTACCACACCTAGTCGGCCTAACCAAATAATAATAATAAACAATCACCATATATACGCTGAGCAAATAAAGTAACCGGCCTAAGCCGACAGAAGAATAATAGCGACCTAAGCTGCTATAACCGGTCTGGACCGGTAAAGAGTAATCGGTCTAGACCGACAGTTCTGGGAAACTAAACAAAAACTTGACAAAATCATAGCATTTCAGTAAGACTCATAAGACCCACAAACAATCGAACTAAGGGACCTGGGCTAGGGCCCAAGCCCACCTATAGCCCAAACAGGGGCCCAGTCCATGACGTGGCCAGACATAATTAACAATCTATAAATATGCATGGACCCCACGAATTAAAGGTACGCATTCATTACTCTCCTAATCACAAGATTTGACTTTATAAGAGATTTTGCTTACTTGAGCTTTAGAGTCTCTTCTGCAGGTAACCCCCTTCGGGTCCAAACCGATCACACCGAGATATCCATAGGCGACATGTATCAGCCGGGAGGAAGCCTACTGAGAAGATTGCGGACTAGAGTAAGGTAGTGCTTGTGTCTAACATATCTTATTTGTTCTCTGTAGGAACAATTGGTTCCCACCGTGGGGCACGAGAAAATACCTTACAAACTAACCCGCTTTTTCCGAAAATGGTTTCTACCTGCAACAGAGCAAGAGTTAACAAACAAGCTGAAGCAGGCCCCTCAGGACCTGCTAACATCACCCCGGATTTGGCCGCCATCCTAGACGGTCAAGCCAAGATGTAACAGGAACTGACTGACTTGAAGAAGCGCAATGCTGATGAAATGGAAGCACTACGACAGGAGAACTCTCGCCTAAGGCGAAAGATTGATGCCGCAGGGTCCCTAGCTTTTCAGCCCACTGAAGAAGAAAGCGAGTACAATCCTACCCCGCATACCTTCACCACCACCCAACAAACTCCCATCCTCTCAACCCATCATACGCACTTCCATTCCACCCTTCCAGGAAATACTACGGCTCCCACCCCCGCCGCCACCCTGCCCACCACCCACATCCCACCCTACAACATGCCCACCACTCTACACACCACTCATATCCCACCCTACAAGCCTCACACCCTCTCTACTACCCATATTCCCCCTCACAACTTCACGTCCACTTTTCCCACCCTCGTTCACCATCCCATCCCTCCTCACACACTACCATCTGCCCAACCAAGGCGCTGTCACCCTTTTACCGATTTCATCGCCAACACTCCCCTCCCCACCCAGTGGGAACCTTTCACACTGGAACGTTACACTGGTGAAATCGACCCAGACGAACACCTCAAGGTCTACATCACCCACGTCGCCCTCTACATTTCCCATGATGTCGTTTTTTGCAAGGCCTTTCCTACCACCCTTAAAGGCCCTGCCCTCGAATGGTTTACCACCCTCCCGCCATACTCCATTGACTGCTTCGACACCCTCTCCCACATGTTCACCACTCACTTCACCGGTAGCCGCCCGCACCAAACTACAACAATCTCACTTCTCGGCTTCAGACAAGAACAAGACGAGACGCTCCAGGCTTTCACTAATCGATTCAGTAAGGCTGCCATTCGCACACCACACCTAAACCAAGAGATGATACTTCAGTGCATGGCCCTCACTCTTAAACCCGACCCCTTCGCCAACAACGTCTACCTTCATCCACCTGCCTTCATGCATGAGTTGAAACTACGTGCCGCCGATTACGTCCGCATGGAGAAAATGCAAACTCTCCATACAAAATTCTGCAATAACTACACACCCTCCACAACAACCCCCTCTCCACAACTTCCCCGTCCTGATCCACTTTCACGTGATACACTTTGTTAGACACAAAGACCTTCAACTTATTGCTAATTAATATAAAATTATTGTATAAATATTCCCTACAAGTGATATTTGCGAGAAATCTTAAAAAAAAATTCTAAAAAACACAATTCAACCTTCTCTTTTATATTTTTCCTATTTTCAATCCTATATTATTTTTTCTTTTTCTTTTAATAAAATTAGTATGTTGCATATAAATAGTGAATATCGACGCGTGAACTTAATTACTATGCAATATTCATAATAATGAAAAACATACTTTATGATAAAAACAAAATTAACTTTATAACAAAAGAAAAACGGGACACGTTAGTTATTACACTTAAATTCTGAACATTAGTTAACATCGTTAAGTAAAATTTCAACATTAATTTACACAGTTAGTCGAAAGGAGATCAAAATAATATTTCAAAAAAGAAGATATTATTTGCAATATGAATAAACATTGAAAAAATAATATAATATTTTTATATAACTAAAATTAATAAACTTATTTTTAATATATAAACCATATTTCAAATTCACAATAAATAAATAGTTTTGAACATAAATGAGAATTTAGAATTTTGATATTTAATTTATATCACCACATAGAGATAATTTTAGTTATAGGTAATTTAAAAAGTATTGAAACTTATTTTAAAAACTATTATAAAAATATTAGATTGAAAGAGATAGAAGGTTAAGAAAAACCCTTAAAAATGCTATCGTTTAAAACAAAATGCTTAGATACAATCTTGTTCAAAAATATAGAACATGTGAAAACAATACTTTCTTTATATGTTGGGCTTATTTCCCACACGTAATTGAGTTCATCCCTATTCTCAGGCCTGATACTAAACCTATGGTTGTATACCCCTTAGTACCTTATCTATAGTATATTATTGCACTACTAACCCATATAACACTTAGCGTGTGATTTCAAAGTTATGCATTTGTCAATGAGATTTATCGGAGATATCCAACAATAAAAATATATAAGTTCAACTTACTTGATATTACTATTAATCTAAAATCTTAATATGTGAATTTATAAATTCTTTTTGTATTAAATTTTCTTATTTCTATCTAATATTTATCTCAAAGTTATTCATATATCGACGAGGTTTATTGAAGAAATATAATACTAATAACACTAGTTTAACTAACATAACAAATTAACATCATCATTAACCTAAAATTTAAAATAATGAATTTATGAATTTTCTTTTTAAGATATAAGAATTTTTCATCTCCATCTACTATAAAACATATACAAAGTTAATTTGCATATATATATATACATTAAAGCCACAAAAGTTACTGGGATTCTGATGATGTTAATGGAAGATACATAAAAATATAACCTATCATATTAGAACATTAATAGAAGATGAATCTGAGTGATATTGGCACGGCTCAATCAGACTAAAGAACTCATCCAATCTCTAAGAACTTTGATTTGATTGAGCCAAGCCAACATCAAAATGATCAAATGGTTAAAACTCACAAATCCATGATAATCAAAAGAGAATACCTTTCGCCAAAATATAAAATGGGCACGTAGTTAAATATGTATACCACCACAGCATACACCATTTTTATGCCTTGCAGCTTCTAATCCAAGCGGCAGATCACGATTTCTGCAACGATTTCAAATATCTGTATTCACAGAAACCATAGAATTAATGATCCAGACCATGAAATTGCTGCACGATAAATAAAATGGACAAATTAAAAAAAAAAAAAAAAAAGAAAAAAAAAAAAAAAAAAAAAAAAAACGCTACTTGAGGTAAAGACGAAAATTAATGAGATGTTAGAGAATTGAGTTACGGGGTGAGAATATTAAGCTTATATAGAAGAAAAAGGCAGCAGAACATAAAATCACATAATTTTTAATTGGATAAATCAGGTTTTTGGGTCTGCTTAGAAACTTTGTGTATCTTCTGTTCTACCTAATGTAGTTGGAAAGACAGCAAGATGGACCCAGAAGTTTTCATTTTATAATTTTTAGTTTCTATAAATAAATAATTGTGATCATCTTCAGTGTCATTATCGCATCATCAATTCATTGTTTGTGTTATATTGTTCCTTTCACTTTATCTTCATCTTCATCACTTAAATCACTTCTTTTGCACGACATGGTGGGTTTTGTTTTGTACGTGGTTTTTCCGCAGCACAAGAAAATCAAACAAGCAATTCATACTATAAGTTTGAGTACTTATAAGTGGTACATTACTTACATTATGTTTCCTTTACATCATTCGCAATATATTTTTTTAAAGTGATAAAATAAATTAAGATATATATATATATATATATATATATATATATATATATATATATATATATATATATATATATATATTAAATAAATATTATATTT
>Ga0214545_1004945_pt1 | contig 24564 bp, 24 predicted proteins | sample CNSS4metaG_FD_160064 | JGI IMG/M metagenome (GOLD analysis project Ga0214545, IMG submission 160064) | Root nodule microbial communities from cowpea collected in UCLA plant growth center, Los Angeles, California, USA - CNSS4 | ecosystem: Host-associated > Plants > Roots > Nodule | place: USA...
AATTAACCTACAAAGCAAATAAACATAGATTAGCATGTTGGCTTAAGTCAAGTCAACTATAGTCAACAAGTCAAACCTAGTCAAAGGTCAACAAGTCAACTAAAGTTGATTCAACTAAGTCAACTTTTGGGAATCAAAAATAACAAATACAAATGAAAGGGAGGAAGGATTAGTGAACTTCCTTTCTAAACATGCTTAGTCTTCTTAAGCATGTGCCTCCATCCTTGGTTGGGGTCAATCCTTCATCACCCTCAGCCGAGTTATGTAAAAATAAAGGAAACTATCAGGAGTCGGCGACAAGTACAGCGCCTTGGAAATCAACCTAAAAGAAGTACCCCTCTATTTGGATGGAGTTGGGTAGCCACCACATTGAGCCTCCGCAGGACCCCCATAGTAAACTCATCAAAAGACAATCGCACGTGTAACTTCATAAACATACATGCATACGCATAAAAGAAGTCGTCCTCAAACCCCTCACGACCATGGCACACAGCATCAACACCACTCACACGCTCAATAGACACTGCATTCGTATCGACACCCCTCTCAAACAAGTAAACGCTCCTCAACCATGATCGAAGAAGACGAGACCACTTGTACTTCGAAAAACAATTCCTAACACCCTCGTTGACCCATTCGTACCCACCCCTCTTTGGCCACTTAGACTCCGCGTGCTCGCTTGCCGGATCCTCACGGACCTCCCTTTCCGTCTCAATATGTAAGGACTCAGAAGAAGTACTAAAAAACTCTAACCTAAGGCCACCAAAGCTGGCACCCGAATCCCCAGAATTAGAGCCACTAGAAGAGGTCGACATACTTTAGTATTCGGCCCACGACAAGCAATAAACAAACCAAAGAGCAACTCCAGAAGTGAGACTGAAACCAATAGCACGTAACCAATCTTAACACAACTCCAACAATGATACTGAAATTAACAACAAGCAACATACGCGATATTTAAAGACCACGCGTAAAACCCTTCACCTTCAGTTAAAACTCCTAAGGCCCAAGGCCCAACCACCAAAATCGCCTCGAAAATCACACCATAATGTGAAACAGTGTGACGAACAGTCACATCACCCAACAGTCACATCCCTTGAATGCACCTGACACCTTAGCACATGACTGAAGCAAACGCCAAGTCAAAAGAAAAAACATAGTGGCCCAAGTCGCTTAGCAAAGCTAAGCAGCCCAGCTTACGCAGCAAAAAACATAGCGGCCCAAGTCGCTTAGCAAAGTAAGCGACCCAGCTTACACAACAAAAAACATAGCGGCCCAAGTCACTTAGCAAAGGTAAGCAGGCCTACTTACACAGCAAAAAACATAGCGGCCCAAGTTGCTTAGCAAAGTAAGCGACCCAGCTTACACAACAAAAAACATAGCGGCCCAAGTCGCTTAGCAAAGTAAGCAGCCCAACTTACGCAACAAAAATCATAGCGGCCCAAGTCCCTTAGCAAAGTAAGTGGCTCAGCTTACGCAACAAAAAACATAGCGGCCCAAATCGCTTAGCAAAGTAAGCGGCCTAGCTTACACAACAAAAAACATAGCGGCCCAAGTCGCTTAGCAAAGTAAGCGGCCCAGCTTACACAACAAAAAACATAGCGGCCTAAGTTGCTTAGCAAAGTAAGCGGCCTAGCTTACGCAGCAAAAAACATAGTGGCGCAACACTCAGTCTATACGTCACTACGCTCCTCAAGACTGGGGGCTAATATGTCCATAGGGTACATGACCAAATGCCACCAATGAAAATTGCAAACACAAAGAAGAAACATAGCGGCCCAAGCACCAAGTACGCACCTAGCAGTAAAGCACTCAGTCTATACGTCACTACGCTCCTCAAGACTTGGGGGTTGATGTCCCAATCATACCATCAACCAGTACAAATGCACATAATATACGGTACGCAACCTGCCAAGGACTGCATACTCTAAGTTATAAACCATGCACGACCCCCATCATGCCAAAACCTCCCAGAGCGCAGAACAAGCAGCCCACAGCCAGCAGCCACCTAAAAGTGACTAAGCGGCACCAAGTAGCCAACCATTCAGATCCACAATGCCAGGTACCGAGTTCCGCATACTAGGGACACCCTTCAAGGCCTCCAAGAGCGTAGAACAAGTAGCCCATAGCCAGCGACCACCTAAAGTAACTAGGCAATACCAAGTAGCTAACTCTTCAGATTCATATGGCCGAGTACCGGGTTCCGCATAATAGAGGACACCATTCAAGGTATGTGGTACTCCGTACTCATAAGGGGCTTATTGGTATTTTCACCCATGGCCAATGGATCCAGAAACAAGTAAAGAGGTATTTGGGCCTTCAAAGCCCATTACAGGTAGGACCCACAGGTAAAATGCTATATATAACACGTTATCCTAGGCATTGATTACGCATTAATATATTCCCTTAGATTCTAACATCACTAGTGCTAACTTAGGCATCATAGTGTCTTTTGCAGGTCTCCCTGCGCCGTCCTCGAAGTTCATCCCAGTAAGAGAAGACTCTCGTGCAACCGGATACAAGAGCCCTTCAACAGGTTTTCGGAATACAGTTTGATCCTAGTAAGAACAATTTCATTTGTTGTAGGAAAAATATTAACATGTATAAATTAAAATAACATATTTTATTAAAAATATATTTATAATAATAATGTAATAAAAAAATTTATAATTAATAATTACTTTTTAAACGTTATTTTATAAAAATTTTCAAATTTTCTTTAGTAATTATTTTTGTAAAATATTTTCTAAAACCATAATTTTACATCATTTGCATAATTAAGATGAAAATTAAATTGTGGACATACATGTAATCTTGATATCACCCTCAAACCATTGCATAACATATTTGATTGAAAAATAGAGGAAATTTCCTCATCCTTCCACTCTCTCTCCCTCAAGGTTGAGTGGAGGGAGAGAGAGGATGACATCAAGTGGATTACAATGTGAAGTTTGTGTTGTTCACTTGTGTGTGATTTGATGGATGTGATAGATTAAAAATTATATTTAAATCAAGAAAAAACAAGATTATGAAATTTTCCTTTATTTTAAAAATGAATAAAAAATTATCATTATATAAGTTTGATTTATCGTAGAAAAAATATTAAAATGTATTAATGAAAGTAACATATTTTAATAAAAAAAATATTTATAAAATAATGTAATAAAAACTTTTATAATTGAAAATTACTTTTTAAGCCTTATTTCATAACAATTTTCAAATTTTCGTTATTAATTATTTTTGTAAAAATAATTTCATAAGCCATATTTTTACATCATTTTCATAATTAAGCTAAAAAAGAAATTGCGAACATAATTGTAATTTTGATATCACCCTCAAACCATGGCATAACAAAGATGATTGAAGAAAAGAGGAATTTACCTCTTCCTTCCCTTCTCTCTCCCTCAACGTTGATTGGAGAAAGAGTGAGATGATGAATTCAAGTGGATTAGAGTGTGAAGTTTGTGTTGTTCACTTTAAGTGGATTCAAGGTGAAAATGGGTGGATTTAAAGTAAAGTTTGTGAGTGATTTGATGGACGTGATAGATTAAAATTTATATTTAAATCAAGGAAAACAAGATTTCCAAATTGTCCTTTATTTTAAATATGATTAAAAATTGTCATTGTATGAGTTTGATTTGTTGTAGAAAAAATATTAGTATGTATAAGAAAAAATAACATATTTCATCAAACAAATATTTATAAACTAATGTAATAAAAAAATTTATAATTGTACTACACCTAGGCGGTTTAGCCCGTCCATAGCCATAAAATTCGTCTACATAGCTCCCAAGGACGCAAATAATCACCATACACATGCCAAGCAAATGAAAGTAACCAGCCTAAACCGCTATAACAGCAACCAGCCTAAGTCGCTAAAGAAGTAACCGGCCCAAGCCGATAACTTAAGGAAACTAAGCGAGAACTTGACAAATTCTTAGCATTACCAGCAAAACCCCTAAGGCCCACGATAATCGAACTAAGTGACCTGCACTAAGGCCCAAGCCAACCTACGACCCAAACAGAGGCCCATCCCATGACGTGGCCAGACATAATTAATAATCTATAAATATGCATGGACCCCAGCAATTAAAGGTACGCATTCATTACTCCCTTAATTACGAGATTTGACTTTCTGAGAGTTATTGCTGACTTGAACGTCGTAGTCTCTTCCGCAGCTAACCCCTCTCAGGTTCAAATCGGTCCAAGCCGGTCCAAGCCGAGATACTCACAAATACCATATGCCAGCCGGGAGGAAGCCTACTAGGGGGATTGCGGATTAAGGTAAGGTGACGCTTGTGTCTGTGTCAACACCCAATTTCGTTCGGGTAACTAAATAATAAATAAAATAATTTTTTTAGTAATAATAATCTTATTTTTCTTATTTCCTAGACAACTAATTTAAAATATATATATTTATAATATAACATAACTAAACTTTTTTTAATAGAAAAGTAAACGAAATAGAAAAATAAGAGAAATGTCTTTTATAGTGAAAATAAGTTATTAAAAGATAAACACAAAAAAAATAAAATAAAAATAACGATTAAGAATAAGAATTAAAAAAAAGTTTTACAATAAAAAATAATAATAAATTGAAAATAGAAAAATAGTTTTTAAATAATCAAAATAGTTTTATAAAATATAAAAAAGATGAAAAAAAGGATAACGGTAAAAAACTATAACATATTGTATTAAATATATATATATATATATATATATATATTTCTATTATTTATTTTTATTTTTATTATATATATATATTAGGCTAATAAAACAAAGTAATAAAAATAAAAATAAATAATAAAAAGATATATATATATATATATATATATATATATATATATATATATATAATTTCTACTAAAGAAAGAAATAAAATTAAAATTAGAAAAGGTAAGGAAATTTTAAAATAAGTGGTTATATGTTACCGTTACTCAACTGCCCATTTTTCTCTTAACCTCTGCACACAGTTAATCTCTTAGATTATGCTAAAAAAATAGAAAAAGGTCTTAGGATCTGATAGTCTCTCACGCTCACGTTCGTCCCTCGAGCTCTTTTTTTCTTTTCTCCACTTCATTGAAGAGAGGTTTTTTTCACACAACACATAAGATATACATTTCTCCTTTATCCATCATCATCTTCTTCCCAAGGTCAAAAATATCCTTTTTGGATCTCACTCACATCACCCTTCATTAACGATCATTCTAGAATAACTCACACTAAGGGATCACACACCATGATACCAAACACAAAGAAAAAGACCTGAAAAATACTTCTTGGAGGGGCAAAGCCACCAAAACACGGAGCTTTAAGAAGACAAGAGAAATACACTTGCAAACATTGTTTTTGATTTTGAAAAGCAAAAATCTTCAAACAAGTGTGAAAATCCAAGTTTCTCTTTCTCCTTTTATATTTACTTGTGATATTTATTATGAGATCATAGCACCGAACATTTTTTTTTTCTGTCTTTTCCTTCTCTTACACTGAATCTTGCACTCATCATGGCATCGTATGTATATGTTCTTGTACCACACCTAACACATATCAACACATATCAATATAGGCAAAGGCATGTCAACACATATCATCCTTGACCGACATACCTATATCGGTAAAGGCTGGGGACTAGTGTACCACACCGAGCCAATTTAACCAAGTAATAATAATAAACGATCACCATTCCTACATGCAAAATCATTCAAGTAACCGGCCTGGGTTGAACTAAGCCTAACCGGCCTGAACCGGTAACATAAGACCCAAAAAGGAATAACCCGCCTAGAACAGCATATGAGCAATGGCAGCACAAGCCGCCGAAGGGAGTAGTCGGTTTATGCCGACCACCTTAAGATACTCACTAAAACCAAAGCCCCATGATATCCAATGAGCCTCCGATAGTCGAGACTAAGGGCCTAGGCCAAGGCCTAGCCCACCTATGGCCCAAACCAGGGCCTAGCCCATGGAATGGGCAAACATAATTAATAATCTATAAATATACATGGACCCCAGAAATTAAAGGTACGCATTCATTACTTCATTAATCACCTGATTTGACTTTTTGAGAGCTTTTGGCTGACTTAAGCTTCGGAGTCCCTTCTGCAGGTAGCCCCTCCCGGGTCCAAGCCGATATATGCTAAATGGGAAGAGGTCAACCGAGGAGATAGCGGACTATATGAGTAAGGTGACACTTGTGCCTAACTGATCTTATTGTTCTCCGAAGATGGTTTCGACCCGTAGCAGAGTAAGAGTCAACAAGCAAGTTGATGTTGGCCCCTCAGGAACCGCTAACATCACTCCGGATCTTGTCGCCATCCTGGACAGTTAAGCCAAAATGCAGCAGGAACTGGCTGATCTGAAGAAGCGTAGCACTGATGAGATGGAAGCACTGCGACAGGAAAACTCTCGCCTCAAGCGAAAGATCGAGGCTGATCCCACTCAAAAGGGAAAGGCCAAGGAAACATCTGAAGATACAAAGTCCTCGGTTTTCCAGCCCACAGAAGAAGAGAGCGAGTATAATCCTACCCCGCACACCTTCACCACCACCCAACAAACTCCTATCCTCTCATCCCATCCCACCCACTTCCCCTCCACCCTCCCAGGACACATCGTGGCCCCCAACCCTGCCGCCACCCTCCCTACCACTCAAGCTCAATACAACCTGCCCACCACCCTACATGTTACTCATATCCCACCTTACAACCCACACTATCTCCCTACAACCCACACCCCCCTCACAACTTCACCTCTACCTTTCCCACCCTTGTCCACCACCCCCTTCCCTCGCACCCGCTACCATCCCACCAACCCAGACGTCGCCACCCCTTCACCGACTTCATCGCTAACACCCTCATCCCTACCTAGTGGGAACCTTTCACATTAGATCGTTACACTGGTGAAACCGACCCTGACAAACACCTTAAAGTCTACATCACCCATTTCGCCTTATACACTTCCCAAGACACAATTTTTTGCAAAGTCTTTCCCACCACCCTCAAAGGCCTTGCTTTCGAATGGTTCACAACCCTCCCACCTTACTCTATCGACAGCTTCGACACCCTCTCACACATGTTCTAAACTCATTTCGCTAGCAGCCGCCCGCATCAAACTACTACAATCTCCTTCCTCGGCATTTATTAACCGCTTCAGCAAGGCTGCCCTTCGCACCCCACACCTCAACCTAGAAATGATTCTCCAATGCATGGCCCTCACCCTTCAACCCGGCCCCTTCGCCAACAACGTCTACCTTCATCCACCTGCCTCTATGCACGAGCTAAAGTTGCGTGCCACCGACTACGTTCGCATGGAGGAAATGCAGACCCTTCACACCAAATTTTGCAATGATTATAATCCCACCGCTGCCAACCCCACCCCACCACCACCCCGCCCTAATCAGAGACCATGAGAGCCCCGCCAACCCCGCTTTTCTAGATACGTTCCCCTCAATGTCCCCAGATCCCGCCTCCTTGATGAGGCCTTACAGGCCGACCTCATCCCGCTGCCACGCAAGACGACCACTCCCCCCAACGGCTACATGACTAAATATTGCCGCTATCACCGAAACCACGGCCACACCACGGAGGAATGTAAAGCACTCCAAGACAAGATTGAAGAATTGGTTCGTGTTGGCCACTTCCGCCGCTTCGTCCGCAAAGACGACCACCCTCCCTTATCCGATCACCCTCCTCGTTTTGACCACCGACGCCCTCTCCGCGATTCTCGCCACGACAAATGTCCAAGCCAGCTCGATAACCGCGACCACCAACCGGCTCGCACCAATATCACCTCTACCCACCCCCCCTACGCGGCACTATTAACACCATCTCTGGTAGCTTTGCTAGTGGCGGATCCACCTCATTCGCCAGAAAGAGACACCTCCGCCATATACAATCCATCAACCACATTACCCACTCCTATCACAAACGTCGCATGCCCCCCATAACATTAACAAACAACGACTTTCATGGCCTTGATCACTAGCAAGATGACCCCATGGTTATCACCGTTGAGTTAGAAAACTATGTCGTCAAGAAAGTCCTCATTGACCAAGGCAGTTCCGTCGACATCCTCTATTGGGCAACATACCAGAAACTCCAGCTCCCCACCACCACCACGGTCTCATACGATGAGCCGATATATGGATTCTTAGGGGAAAAGGTGTCCACCCGCGGCTACATCGACCTCCATACCGTTTTTCACGATGGTGCTCAAACCAAGACAATACCTATCCGATTCCTCGTCGTCGATGCGCCCACATTGTATAATGTCCTTCTTGCCTGACCTTCATTCAACACTCTTGGCGCTATCGTCTCCACACCTCATCTGGCCAAGAAATTTCCATCCCCATCAGGCGACATCCTTACCATTCATGGCGACCAATAACTCGCACATGAATGCTACATGGCCAACCTACGCCCGCAGCTTCCGATCCTTCCGACTAATCATATTGAACGACCACCCGGCTCTGACACAGCCTTATCTAGCGATGATCTAGACCCCAGAGTAGGCAGGGATGCTCGTCTCGAGCCGGTCGAAGAAACCATACCACTGGAACTTCCTAATGGTCGCGCCATCAAACTCGACACTGGATTACAACCTGAACAGCACGACATCCTTACACCCAACCTCATCAACAACATAGACCTCTTTGCTTGGTCAGCTGCTGACTTACCCAACGTTGACCCTTAAGTCGCATCCCACAAACTATCCATTTACAAGGAGGCCCGGTATGTCTCCCAGAAAAAATGCAAACTCGATGAAGAATGTCGATTAGCGGCCAAGGCCGACAAGTTCCTCAACGCATGGTTTATTGAAGAAAACCACTACACCATTTGGCTCTCCAACGTGGTTTTAGTCAAGAAAGTTAATGGCAAGTGGCAGATGTCCGTCGATTACACGGATCTCAATAAAGCCTGCCCTAGGGATGCCTACCCCTTACCCAACATTGACCAGCTTGTCGATGGTGCAGTCGGTAACAAAGTTCTCAGTTTTCTTGATGCATACTTTGGTTACAACCAGATTCCCATGGCCACATCCGACATGAACAAAACCGCCTTCATTACAGATGACGCCAACTACTTCTACAAGGTCATGCTGTTCGACCTCAAAAAAGCAGGAGCAACATATCTGCGACTAATGGATAAAGTCTTCAGCCATATAATGGGCTAGTGTGTCGAGGTATACGTTGACGATATGGTCGTCAAATCTCCAAGTCATCACCAGCATGCTCAAGACTTGTCCACCGTCTTCTCTGCATTAAGACAATACAACCTCCTCCTCAGCCTCGAAAAGTGCGTCTTGGGCGTCGACCGTGGTAAATTCCTCGGATTCATGCTTACACAACGCGGCATAGAGGCTAAGCCCAAAAAGTGCAATGCAATTATTGAGATGCGAAGCCCCAACAGTGTCAAAGAAGTATAATGCCTCATAGGCCGACTAACCGCCATCTCCCACTTCCTTCCCAAGTTAGCTGGACAAACCCAGCCCATCATTCAACTGCTCAAAAAATCGGCTAAGTTCACATGGAACGACGATTGTGAACAAGTCTTTCAAAAACTTAAAACCACCCTCACCTCACCATCCATCCTCCATAAGTCAGACACACATCAACCCCTAATCATTTACATGACTGCCACGGATCACATCGTAAGCGTCGTGCTAGTTCAAGATGTCAATGGCACTCAACACCCTGTATACTTCGTCAGCCGAACCCTACAAGATCTCGAAACCAGATACCAGATGGTGGAGAAGTTAGCCTTATCCCTACTACACGCAACACGACGCCTATGTCCCTATTTTCAAAATCATAACATCATCGTCAAAACTGACTACCCCATCCAGAAGATACTACAAAAACCAGACCTCGTGGGTCGCATGTCGTCTTGGGCCGTTGAATTATCCGAATTCAACATCCGCTATGAACCCCACGACCCCATCAAAGCTCAATGCCTCCTAGACTTTGTCAACGATCTCCAACGAACCCCTGAAGAGGACCAATGGACACTTTATGTTCATGGTTCGTCAAACCCAAAAGGGATAGGTGCCGGCATCGTCCTAGAAGGCCCCAACGATATCCTCGTCGAAAAATCCATCCACTTTGCCTTCAGAAAGTCCAACAACAAAGCTGAATACGAAGCCATCCCTCGCCCGTGAAGTTGGTGTCAAATCACTCACATGCAAAACCGATTCCAAGCTTACCGTGGGCCATCTAAATGACGAGTTCCAGATCAAAGACCCTCCCCTCCTACAATATTATCACCTGGTCTGAAAAGTCATCCAATCCGCCTTCGAACAAGTCTGCATCCAACACATTCCCAGATCCGAAAATGTCGGAGCCGACATATTATCCAAACTAGCCAGCACTAAGCTAAAAAGCCAGCACCGATCACTCTTACAGCAAACGCTATCCACCCCTTCCATCACAAACACTTGCCATACTCTAACCTAACACCAAGCCGACAATTGGACAACTCCCTACATCTAATACCTCCAAACCGGTAACCCCCCACCTGACGCTAACAGGAGTTGGCTAACTAAAGCCGCTAGGTACATGATGATCAGTGATGACCTGTACAAACGAGGATACGGCCAACCACTTCTCAAATGCGTCACTGCAGAACAAACTCAGTACATCATTAAAGAGTTACATGAAGGGATATGCGACTATGATTCCGGCGCACGCACCATGACTACCAACTGGAAAACTGCACGATTTTGTCAAAAGATGCATACCCTGCTAGAAACATGGCAACCTAATCCATCAAAAATAGGAACAACTCTATTCTATACTATCCCCGTGGCCATTCGCAAAATGGGGAATGGACATTCTCGGCCCTTTCTCCCCGGGAAAAGGCCAAGTAAAATTCCTGATAGTAGTCGTCGACTATTTCACCAAGTGGGTAGAAGCCAAACCATTAGCCACCATTACAGCCCAACAAGTCCAACAATTCATCTGGAAGATATTATATGCCGGTATGGCGTCCCACACACAATCATCACTAACAATGGCCGACAGTTTATAGACAAAGAACTCGTTAAATTCTATATCGGCCAAGGCATCAAACATGTAACCAGCTCTGTTGAACACCTACAAACCAATGGACAGGCCGAGGCAGCAAACAAGGTTATACTAGTAGAACTGTGTAAACGGTTGGACAACGCCAAGGGCCCATGGCCAGAAGAATTAGTGGAAGTGCTATGGGCCTACAGGTGTACCCCTCAATCAGCAACAAACTAATCTTCATTCGGCCTTGTATACGGCGTAGACGCCATGATACCAGTTGAAATTGGTGAACCATCTCTGGCCAGGAACTATACAACCCAGTCTAAAATCATTAAAACATGAGCACCCACCTCGACCTCCAACCCGAAGGGATGGCAAGTTCTCCACCAATTGGGACGTCCCATACCGAATACGTGAAGATGCTGGAGGAGGAGCGTATAGGCTTGAAATATTATCGGGGGAAGATAGACCAATACATGGAATCTGCCTCATCTCAAGTTTTACTTTAGTTAAAGACATGTATTGTAGCACATACTTGTAACCTTGGGTGTACTTTTTTCCCTCACCTGGTCTTTTTTTCCTAAGGAGGGTTTTGGCCAGGGAGGTTTTAACGAGGCACCCCAAATTTCAGGAATAAACAAAGGGTTCTTAACCTCACGTCTACTCCTTAACTTAATGTTTAATTCATTTTTAGTTCCCCACCCTTACCACAAGTATGCGGCCTGGGTCGAACACCCTTAACTTAATGTTTAATTCGTTTTTAGTTCCCCACCCTTACCACAAGTAAGTGGCCTAGGTCGAACACCCTTACCTTAATGTTTAATTTGTTTTTAGTTTCCCAACCTTACCACAAATAAGTGACCTGGGTCGACTACTCCCATTAACCGAACAACCAACAACAATAACATATTCAGACAGATAGACATAAAACATAGCGTATAACATGCATAACAACATCACCAAATAAGTGCGTTCCTATCATGAACGCTATTGTCAAACAACCACAACAAACATATCCACAAATGTACAACACATTCAAAAGCAATGAAAAATATTGTACGGGTTATTACAAACTTAGGATTTATAACAATAGGAATCATAAAACTAAATCCTAAACCGCCTTGTCACCTTCACCCTCAACGATCGCCTCCGCATTCGTGTCTTCGTCCGCCATTGCCTTCTCTACCTCCTCTCCAGGGCTGCTCTCGGCTTGATCGATGAGCTGGTTGTCCACTACATCTTTGTTCACGTCAAATCTTGGATCAGCCACATCAACCTCCTTGTAGAAGAAGGTCACCTGCCTCACCACTTTTCGAAACCCATTGATGTGCTCTTGAATGATGCAGCTTTTCAAGTCCTCGAGCTCCACTTCCACACCTTCATGTTTTTCTTTAAACTCGTCATAGTCCGCCTCAAGGTTGGTTATTCTCCCCTTAAGCTTCATTTCTGAATCCAAACAGCGAACCTTCCAGGTCCCCAACCTCTTTTTCTCCTCTTTCCATTCTTCCTTCTCCTTCTCCCAAGTAGCTTTTTCTTTTGCAAACTTGTCGACCTTCCTTTGCAAATCCTTCAACTTCTCGCGATTCGCTTCCTTTAGCTCCCTTCAGTACAATGACCCAACCCAGCGACTGACAAAGAACACGAAAGGCCTGCAAGTACGCCCTACTATTCAGATGTAGTTGAGTAGGCACCACATTTAATAGGCGGAGCATCCCCATAGCAAAGTCGTCTAGCCGCAACCTAACATGCAATTGGGAAAAATGGCACATATACATATAAAAAAACTTATCGGCAGCTCTTTCTTGCCCATGACAAACGCGCTCAACAACGCTCACCCGCTCCAATTATACTATACCACGGTCCACACCCTTGTAATAACGGGAGTACAATTCAGCCACGAGTTCAGCAGCCTAGACCATCGAAATAATGACGATTGGTTTTGAACATCAGTTGCAACCCAATCGTAACCAGCTTTGGCCGACAAGCTACTTTCCACTATCTCCTCGGGAGGGTCTTCCCTCCACTTCAATTATCGTCTCCATCAGAATTCTCCCCACTATAGCCATTGGGCTAACACTTCCCTCCTCAAGACGTCTACCTACATTCCCTCTAGACTGCATACTCCCATTACTTGACGACGACAACAACACACTATCGCTAGTACTAGACATACCTTTTTGAGAACGAAAGATGATGGTAGATACAAGGGACTAGTCAGACAGTTCTAACACACGCAAATCTTTGATTTCAAAATTCTTACAAATGAGCCAACAAAAACAAACTCTCAACGAAATCCACATTTATAAGCGATGATTCCAAATGACACATCTTTTTCCCGCCAAAAGTCACAACCTATATAAAGCATCACAATGCACACCAAAGGTCACAACCCTAAAAAATGACGGTGCAAAAACCCTTCGATTAGACGTCTAACATCTGTCATCCCTTCACCTACCCTAAACTTATTCGGATACCAAGCCTTAACACTATTCCTCACACTTAAAGGTTGGGGGACTGGCGTATCACACCTAGCCGGCCTAGCCAAACACACTTCTCATCCTTAACCGCTATAGATATACTGACAAAGACTGGGGAACTAGTGTACCACACCTAGCCGGTTCAACCCGACTATAGCCATAAAAGTCACCTATATAGCCCCCAAAGACATAAGTAATCACCATTTATGAATAGTTACTAGTACCCGGCTTAAGCCGTTAAAAGGTAACTGGCCTAGACCGGAAACTTAAGATGATTAAGCAAGAACTTGACAAGTTCAGAGAATTACTCGCAAGGCCCCTAAGGGCCCATGATAACCGTCCTTAAAGGCTTGGCCCAAGACCCAGACCCACCTACAACCCAAATAGGGGCCCAACCCATGACGTGGCTAAGCATAATTAATAACCTATAAATGTGCATGGACTTCAGCAATTAAAGGGACGCATTCATTACTCTCTTAATTACGAGATTTGACTTTCTAAGAGGTTTTGCTGACTTGAGTATCAGAGTGTCTTCCGCAGGTAACCCCTTTCGAGTCCAAACCAATTCACACCGAGATATCACAGACGACATATACCAGCCGAGAGGAAGCCTACTGAGGAGATTGAGGATTGGGGTAAGCTAACGCTTGTGTTTGACATGTCTTATTTGTTCTCCGCAGGAACAAAATGTATAAATGAAAATAACGTATTTTAATAAAAAAAAATATTTATAAAATAATGTAATAATAAAATGTATAATTAATATTTAATTTGTAAACCTTTTTTTATAACAATTTTCAAATTTTGGTTATTAATTATTTTTGTAAAAATAATTTCAAAAGCCATATTTTTACATCATTTTCATAATTAAGCTGAAAAATAAATTGTAGAAATAATTGTAATCTTGATATCACCCTCAAACCATTGCATAACAGAGATGATTGAAAAATAGAGGAATTTTCATCTTCCTTCCCCTCTCTCTCCATCAAGGATGATTGGAGGGAGAGGGAGATGATGAATTCAACTGGATTAGAGTGTGAAGTTTGTGATGTTCACTTTAAGTGGATTAAAGGTGAAAGTGAGTGGATTTAGAGTCAAGTTTGTTGAAGTTTGTGAGTGATTTGATGGATGTGATAGATTAAAAATTATATTTAAATCAAGGAAAAACAAGATTACCAAATTGTCCTTTATTTTAAATATGATTAAAATTATCATTATATAAGTTTCATTTATCGTAGAAAAAATATTAAAATGTATAAATGAAAATAACATATTTTAATAAAAAAATATTTATAAAGTAATGTAATAAAAAAATTTATATTTAATAATTACTTTTAAACCTTATTTTATAACAATTTTAAAATTTTCGTTATTAATTGTTTTTGTAAAAATAATTTCAAAAGTCATATCTTTACATCATTTTCACAATTAAGCTGAAAAATAAATTGCGGGCATAAGTGTAATCTTGATATCACCATCAAATCATGGCATAACAAAGATGATTGAAAAATAGAGAAATTTCCTATTTCCTTCCCCTCTCTACCTCAGGTTGATTGACGGGAGAGGGAGAGAATGACATCAAGTGGATTATAGTGTGAAGTTTGTGTTGTTCACTTTAAGTAGATTAAAGGTGAAAGTAAGTGAATTTAGAGTAATTTTGTTAAAGTTTATGAGTGATTTGGTGGATGTGATAGATTAAAAATTATCTTTAAATCAAGAAAAAACAAGATTACCAAATTTTCCTTTATTTTAAAAATAATTAAAATGTATAAATGAAAATAACATATTTTAATAAAAAAATATTTATAAAATAACGTAATAAAAAAATTTATAATTTATAATTACTTTTTAAACCTTATTTTATAAAAATTTTTAAATTTTCGTTATTAATTGTTTTTGTAAAAATAATTTCAAAGGCCTTTATATTATTTTCATAATTAAGCTGAAAATAAATTGCAGACATATTTGTAATCTTGATATCACCCTTAAACCATTGCATAACATAGATGATTGAAAAATAGAGGAATTTTCCCTTTTCCTTCCCCTCTCTCCCTCAAAGTTGATTGGAGGGAGAGGGACAGGAGAAATTCAAGTGTATTAGAGTGTGAAGCTTGTGTTGTTCACTTTAAGGGGATTAAAGGTGAAAGTGTGTGGATTTAGAATAAATTTTGTTGAAGTTTGTGAGTGATTTGATGGATGTGATAAATTAAAAAATATATTGAAATCAAGAAAAAACAAGATTACCAAATTATCCTTTATTTTAAAAATTGTACTACACCTAGGCGGCTTAGCCTGACTATAGCCATAAAATTCGTCTACATAGTTCCCAAGGACGCAAATAGTTACCATACATATGCCAAGCAAATAAAAGTACCCAGCCTAAGCCGCTATAAGAGCAACGACCTAAGCCTCTAAAGAAGTAATCGGCCTAAGTCGGTAACTTAAGGAAACTAAGCGAGAACCTGACAAATTTTTAGCATTACCACCAAAACCCCTAGTGCCCACGAAAATCGAACTAAGTGACCTGGACTAAGGCCCAGGCCCACCTACGGCCCAAATAGGGGCCCAGCCCATGACATGGCCAGACATAATTAATAATCAATAAATATCCATGGACCCCAGCAATTAAAGGTACGCGTTCATTACTCCTTTAATTACGAGATTTGACTTTCTGAGAGTTTTTTGCTGACTTGAGCGTCAGAGTCTTCTCCGCAGGTAACCCCTCTCGGGTCCAAACCGAGATATCTACAAATAGCATATGCCAGCCGGGAGGAAGCCTACTGAGAAGATTGCGGATTGAGGTAAGGTAATGTTTGTGTCTAACATCTCTTATTTGTTCTCCGCAGGAACAAAAATAATTAAAAATTATCATTATATAAGTTTGACTTCTTGTAGAAAAAATATTAATATGTATAAATGAAAATAACATATTTTATTAAAAAATTATTTATAAAATAATGTAATATAAAAAGTTATAATTAGTAATTACTTTTTAAACCTTATTTTATAACAATTTTCAAATTTTCATTATTAATTATTTTGTTAAAATTAATTTCATAAGCCATGTTTTTACATCATTTTCATAATTAAGTTGAAAAATAAATGGCAGACGTAATTGTAATCTTGATATCACCCTCAAACCATTGCATAACAGAGATGATTGAAAAATTTAAGAAATTTCCATCCTTCGTCCCCTCTTTCTCCGTCAAGGTTGATTGGAGGGAGAGCGAGATGATGAATTCAAGTGGATTAGAGTGTGAAGTTTGTGTTGTTCACTTTAGGTGGACTAAAGGTGAAAGAGGGTGGATTTAGAGTAAAATTTGTTAAAGTTTATGAGTGATTTGATGGAGGTGGTAGATTAAAAATTATATTTTTTAAATCAAGGAAAAACAACATTACAAAATTGTACTTCATTTTAAACATAATTAAAAATTATCTATATATAAGTTTGATTTGTTGTACAAAAAATATTAAAATGTATAAATGAAAATAACATATTTTATTAAAAAATAATTAATGAAATAATGTAATAAAAAATTATAATTAAAATTACTTTTTAAACCTTATTTTATATCAATTTCAAATTTTCATTATTAATTATTTTTGTGAAAATAATTGAAAAGCCATATTTTTACAACATTTTCATAACTAAGCTGAAAAAATAAATTGCCGATATAATTGTAATCTTGATATCACCCTTAAACCATTACATAACAAAGATGATTGAAAAATAAAGGAATTTTCATCTAATCTCCCCTCTCTCTCAGTCAAGTTTGATTGGAGGGAGAGGGAGATGATGAATTCAAGTGGATTTGAGTCTGAAATTTGTATGTGGATTAACGGTGAATTATTAATTATTTTTGTAAAAAAAATCATAAGTCATATTTTTACATCATTTTCATAACTAAGCTCAAAAATAAATTGCGGACATAAATTTAATCTTGGTATCACCCTCAAACCATGGGATAACATAGATGATTGAAAAATAGAGGAATTTACATCTTCCTTCCTCTCTCTCTCCGTCAAGGTTGATTGGAGGGAAAGGGAGATGATGAATTCAAGTGGACTAGAGTATGAAGTTTGTGTATTTCACTTTAAGTGGATTAAAGGTTAAAGTGGGTGGATTTAGAGTAAAGTTTGTTACAGTTTGTGAGTGTTTGATGGATTGATAGATTAAAAATTATATTTAAATCAAGGAAAAACAAGATTACCAAATAGTCCTTTATTTTAAAAATAATTAACAATTATCATTATATAAGTTTGATTATCATAGAAAAAATATTGAAATGTATAAATCAAAGTAACATATTTTAATAAAAATTATTTATAAAATTATGTAATAAAAAATTTTATAATTGAAAATTAATTTTTAAACCTTATTTTATAACAATTTTCAAATTTTCGTTATGATTAATTTTGTTAAATATGATTAAAAATTATCACGATAGGAGGGAGAGGGAGAGGATGAATTCAAGGGGATTAGAGTATGAAGCTTGGCTTGTTCACTTTAAGGGGATTAAAGGTGAAAGTGAGTGGATTAAGAATATTGTTTATTGAAGTTTGTGAGTGATTTGCTTAATTGGATAAATTAAACATTATATTTAAATCAAGAAGAAACAACATTACGAAATTGTCCTTTATGTTAAATATGATTAAAAATTATCATGATATAAGTTTGATTTGTTGTAAAAAAAATATTAATATGTATAAATGAAATTAACATATTTTATTAAACAAATATTTATAAAATAATGTAATAAAAAAATTTATAATTAATAATTATTATTTAAACCTTATTTTCTAACAATTTCAAAATTTTTGTTATTAGTTATTTTTGTAAAAATAATTTCAAAGGCCATATTTTTACATCATTTTAATAATTAAGCTGAAAAATAAATTGTGGACTTAATTGTAATCATGATATCACCGTCAAACCATTACATAACAGAGATGATTGAAAAATAGAGGAATTTCCCTCTTCCTTCCCCTCTCTCCCTCAATGTTTATTGGAGGGAGAGGGTGAGGATGAATTCAAGTGGATTAGAGTGTGAAACTTGTCTTGTTAAGTTTAAGGGGACCAAAGGTGAAAGTGAGTGGATTTAGAGTAAAGTTTGTTGAAGTTTGTGAGTGATTTGATGGATGTTATAGATTAAAAATTATATTAAATCAAGAAAAAACAAGATTAACAAATTGTCCTTTATTTAAATATGATTAAAAAATATAATTATATAAGTTTCTTTCTTTGTAGAAAAAATATTAAAATGTATAAATCAAAATAACATATTTTATTAAAAAAAATATTTATAAAATAATGTAATAAAAAAATTTATAATTAATAATTACTTTTTAAATCTTATTTTATAACAATTTTAGAATTTTTGTTAGTAATTATTTTTGTAAAAATAATTTCAAAAGTGGTATTTTTAGATCATTTTCATAACTAAGCTGAAAAATAAATTGCGGACATAATTGTAATCTTGATATCACCTTCAAATCATTGCATAATAGAGACGATAGAAAAATAGAGGAATTTCCCTCTTCTTTCCCCTCTCTCCCTCAACATTGATAGCAGGGAGAGGAAGAGGATGACATCAAGTGGATTATACTGTGAAGTTTGTGTTGTTCACTTTAAGTGGATTAAAAGAGAAAGTGGGTGGATTTAGAGTAAAGTTTGTTAAAGTTTGTGAGTAACTTGATGGATATGATAGATTAAAAATTATATTTAAATCAAAGAAAAACAGGATTACCAAATTGTCCTTTATTTTAAAAATAATTAAAAATTATTATTATATAATTTTGATTTGTCGTAGAAAAAATATTAAAATGCATAAATCAAAATAACATATTTTATAAAAAAAATATTTATAAAATAATGAAATAAAAAAATTTATAATTGATAATTACTTTTTAAACCTTATTTTATATCAATTTTCAAATTTTCGTTATTATTTATTTTTGTAAAATTAATTTTGAAAGTCATATTTTTACATAATTTTCATAATTAAGCTAAAAAATAAATTCCGGACATAATTGTAATCTTGATATCACCCTCAAACCATGGTATAATAGAGATGATTGAAAAATAGAAGAATTTCCCTCTTCTTTCCCTCTTTCTCCCTTAATATTGATAGGAGTGAGAGGGAGATGATGAATTCAAGGGGATTAGAGTATGAAGCTTGGCTTGTTCACTTTAAGGGATTAAAGGTGAAAGTGAGTGGATTAAGAATATTGTTTGTTGAAGTTTGTGAGTGATTTGCTGAATTGGATAGATTAAACATTATATTTAGATCAAGAAAAAACAACATTATGAAATTGTGCTTTATGTTAAATATGATTAAAAATTATCATTATATAAGTTTGATTTGTTGTAAAAAAAATATTAATATGTATAAATGAAATTAACATATTTTATTTAAAAAATATTTATAAAATAATGTAATAAAAAATTTTATAATTAATAATTAGTATTTAAACCTTATTTTATAACAATTTCAAAATTTTTGTTATTAGTTATTTTTGTAAAAATAATTTCAAAGGCCATATTTTTACATCATTTTCATAATTGAGTTGAAAAATAAATTGTGTACTTAATTGTAATCATGATATCACCCTCAAACCATTACATAACATAGATGGTTGAAAAATAGAGGAATTTCCCTCTTCCTTCCCCTCTCCCCCTCAACGTTTATTGGAGGGAGAGGGTGAGGATGAATTCAAGTGGATTAGAGTGTGAAACTTGTCTTGTTAAGTTTAAGGGGATCAAAGGTGAAAGTGAGTTGACTTAGAGTAAAGTTAGGTTAAGTTTGTGAGTGATTTTATGGATCTTATAGATTAAAAATTATATTTAAATCAAGAAAAAACAAGATTAACAAATTGTGCTTTATTTTAAATATGATTAAAAAATATAATTATATAAGTTTCTTTCTTTGTAGAAAAAATATTAACATGTATAAATCAAAATAACATATTTTATTAAAAAAATATTTATAAAATAATGTAATTAAAAAATTTATAATAAATAATTACTTTTTAAACCTTATTTATAACAATTTTCAAATTTTCGTTATTAATTATTTTTGTAAAAATAATTTCAAAAGCCATATTTTTAGATCATTTTCATAATTAAGCTGAAAAATAAATTGCGGACATAATTGTAATCTTGATATCACCCTCAAACCATTGCATAATTGTCCATATTTTTTCTCATATATAATCTAGTGTTATTGTTGTAGTTAAAACTGTTTTAGGCTTTGTCTTTGGCACAATTGGAGTAGTATCCACTGGCTGTTAGTTAGAAATTTTCCATTAATTATCCATTGGTTGTGTGCATTAATTATTTCTTCTTAAACATGGATTAGACTTTTGATTTTCAGGGATGGTCAAAGTAAAGATTTTTTATTCTTAGTAATCATAGATAATTTTAAGCATAACTTATAAAGTAACTTTTATAAAAGTACATATTCTGATCATACATGTTAATGATGAGTGGTTTTCTCTTGGAGCTGCTGTTAGCAGGCGTTATGCACTTCTCAGAATGATACCTTTATTTTCATATGCTTCATTAATTAATAGCCTAACTTGCTAATAATAAGGATAAGTTGTTTTAATAAGGAATGCCATTTTCGAGTTGGAAGAAGCTGTCATTACAATAGGAAATGAATGCATCAAACATCTTGAGTTATGTGGAAACCAGTAAAGGCATTTTGATGGATTGGGATTAATGCATGCACCCAAACTAAAACTAAAACTAAATTATTTTTACATTTAGCTCATGCTACTACTAGATGTCTTTCTCGAATTTATTCCTTGCTTACATTGATCACTACTCCACTATCATTCACTTTGATTTTGATTCATCTTTAGTTTCCTATTTAATTTTTCGCTTCCCATTCAACACTATTGTTGTTGTGGTTATAGCTATTGTGTAATACATATCTTTAAGTGTAGTGAAGTAAGGTTGAAGCAAAGAATCACTTAGAATAAAATTGATGACTGCACAATTATATATAAGGCTACTTTTAATGTTTGGACTTGGTTGACTGTCTAGTTACGTAGTTAGCATTGAATTTGAATCAACAGGTGCTAAATAAATGTATCATTAAGTTCCTGTTTGAATTTTCAATAGTTGTGTGACATTAAACACAATACAGTTTTACCTTTGAAACCTTTCATATACTTAAATCTTTAAAACCTTTCATATTATTTTTTTCTATTAGTATTATTATTAATATTTGTGAACTCAAGGTATGACAATGTCCAGCAATTTGTGAACTACATTTTTGATCATGAAAGCATGTAATTAGTGTTGGGATAAATTTATATATGTTTTAACCCTATGCTCATTTTATTACTATATATAATATATAATTGTTTTCAATATTGTCCAATATTTAGCTTGAAGAGAATATTTTCTATTGTCAATTATTTTATGTGTTTAGAACTGTCCTTTGAAAGAAATAACATTGATTGAAGATTGAAGCTTTATATATCTATGATCTACGGTAAAAGTTGTAATTGTTGTTGATACACTATGATTAATTTCTAGAATCATAAGTTAATCAATTTCTTTCAATATTCAAGGGGAAATGCTCCTATAGTTGCAGATTTTCAATCCGTTGTTGTTGACATTTTGTGTGCTTATTGTTCTTTTTCATTAAGGAACTAAATTACTATTATCCTTTCTCTCTATAGTTTAACACTAGCAACCTATTGTTGTTATTCAAGGTAGGAGGTTGAAGAATATTATTGTTTTTGTACTTATTTTCGGGCACAGAAAGTTTTTTTTACCTATGTTGGTATGTTGGTTGTCATATTGTTGATGAAGTTTGGACACCTATTATTTCCTGTTATGTGGTTCATTGGGTTCTTAAGTGCTGTAATTTTTTGATGATATAAGTCTTCATTCTTTTTTTTTCTTCTCCTACTTTGTTTAACCCAACTTTGTTTCTATTATGCAGAGTGTTTTTCTGCTTCTTATTTGGTGAACATTTTATTCAAGGTTACTTATTTTATAATGCAACTTTGTTTAATCTAACTTCAATTTTTGATAAAAATAGTTTCATATGTTTGATATTAGGTGGACTGTGTCTAGATGAAGAAGATCTAAAAGTAAGATTTTCGTTTTAGAACTTCAATATCATTTGAAATGCACATGGATTCTCATACTAAAATACATTATATTTGATTTTCTATCTTTCCTCTGGTTCGTGAGGTTTGAAGCTGTTCGTGCTTATTGTGAAGTAGTTTGTAAGGTTTGATTCTTTTAAGGATTTTATTACTAGACTTTATTAATAGAGTATGTTTGGTCAATATTGTATATTGTTCCTGCAGAGAACAAATAAGATAGGTTAGGCACAAGCGTCACCTTACCACGTAGTCCGCTATCTCCTTAGATGGCCTCTTCCCAGTCGATACATGTCGGCTTGAACCCAGGGGGGGTTACCTGCAGAAGAGTCTCCGAAGCTCAAGTAAGTCAAAGCTCTCAGAGAGTCAAATCAGTGATTAATGAATGCGTACCTTTAAATGATCGGGTCCACGTGTATTTATAGAGCATTAATGACGTTTGACCATTTCATAGGCTGGGCCTTGACTTGGGCCCTAGTTTGGGCCATGAGTGGGCCTGGGCCCTAACCCAGGCCCTTGAGACCGATTGAACGCGGGGGCTTCGATTTTCGCTAAGTTATTGGAGTAGTCGGCCTGGGCCCTAACCTTACCAGATATGCTCGAGTGGTCGGTCTAGACCGACTACTTGCCTAGATGGCTTATGTTGGTGATATGAGGTGCAGGTTGTCCTCTTAGATATTTAGTTTAGGTTAAAACCGGTACAAGTTTTGATGTGCACATTGTTTACTTGGTCGAGTTCGGCTAGGTACGATACATATATCATTCATTTATGCCTTAAAGTTTCTTTATCTGATTTTTAGTTAATGGTTGTATTGACACAATTTTTATACTTAACGTCTAAATCTAAAGTTTACATTTATATTATTAAATAATATTCATGTTAGTGTAATTTTACGATCTATATTTTAAAAGATAAAATAACATGGTTATTCTTAAAATAATATAAATAATTATATAAAATAATGTTACTTTACATAATATTCTAATACATATGCTTATAATGAAACTTTATTTAATGATAAAATTTTAAACCTAAATAAATAAAAAATTCAATTTAATAATGACTTGTGTTGTACGTGTACAAATTAGAAATGATTTATACAATCAATAATTATACGATTTGCTTATAAAAAATTTTCAATATTGACCAGTTAATTCCATTCATTATTTTTATTTATACAATTCATTATTTTTATAATGCACGATATTCCTACCTTTTATTTAGACAATAATTCTGTATACACATTTTATTTTAATTTTGTATATAACTCAAAAGTTTTATTATAATTTTTGACTATTGTTATTATTAATATGATTAGTGTACCACACCTAGCCAAACTCGACCAAATAAGTAAACAATATGTATATCAAGGTAGCCAAGTATCCAGCCTAGGCCGAGTTAGCCTAATTTGTACCGGTTTTAACCTAAACTAAACATCTAAAGGGATAACCTGCACCTCATATCACCAAAATAAGCCATCAAGGCAAGTAGCCGGCCTAGACCGACTACTCCAGCATATCCGGTAAGATTAGAGCCTAGGCCGACCACTTCAATAAACTCAGTATGATGGAAGCCCCCGCGTTCAATAAACCTTAAGGGCCTGGGTTAGGGCCCAGGCCCACTCACAGCCCAAGCTAGAGCCCAAGTCAAGGCCCAGCCCATGGGATGATGAGACATCATTAATGCTCTATAAATACACGTGGACCCCAGCAATTAAAGGTACGCATTCATTAATCACTGATTATTGCTATAAACTTTAATAATACAACAAAATTGTTTTAATATTGCTATTATAAATATTGAGAGTAATACTACTATTATTTAAATTATTATTATGATTATTGTTATTATTTTGTACGGGATCCATAACACACGATGTGCCTACATCTTATTTTAGCTATAATCAGTGTATATGCATTTTATGTTATTCTAAACCCTTTATATATATATATATATATATATAT
>Ga0214545_1004946_pt1 | contig 24561 bp, 10 predicted proteins | sample CNSS4metaG_FD_160064 | JGI IMG/M metagenome (GOLD analysis project Ga0214545, IMG submission 160064) | Root nodule microbial communities from cowpea collected in UCLA plant growth center, Los Angeles, California, USA - CNSS4 | ecosystem: Host-associated > Plants > Roots > Nodule | place: USA...
CTATCTCATTTTATTTTAATATGATTTTTGTTGATTTTAACTTTCTTAATTTTAAGTATTAAGTCCTATTTCAGTTTGACATAATTTACACCGATTATAATTTATTTTAAATTACTTTTGTCACCATAATAAAAAAGAATAATTATTCAATTTAGCCATTAAAGTAACAATGATGATGATTAGAACTTTTCTTTGATTAACATTTTTTCTTAACAAGTAAATGCTGATGATTTTGATTTTATGCATGTTCATATTTTATAAAAATAAAAATATTAAAATAAGTTTCTTGGATAATGATAAAAGAAATATCCGGCATACTTAATAAACACAATATATTATAATTGTTACCATGCACAATTGCTTTTATATATATGTTATATCTTAAGTGTATGATAATTAATGTTATTAAAACTATTAATGTTATATTTTGCACACCGTTATTGTCAATGTTACTCTATATGGACAGGTAATATTTGATATTTTTTGTTCCCATATAAGTTGTATCATGTTGATAAACTTATGTTAAATTTTGTGTAATTCATATATTCATTAGGAATACATTTTGGTGGTACTTTTATATCTTTATAAGGAATTAAAAGGTTCAGTGAATCATCTCTATATTTATGATTATGCTTAACTTAGGATGGAAGGGTTTTATGCACTTCAAATCCAAAATACGGGACTGGAAAAGAAGCAGGAAATGAAAAGGGCTACCTAGTTGGGATGTCAGTTTGTTATCCTAAACTTGGTTCTGTCAAGATCGAAGATGGGGAAATTCTAACACTGGAATCTGTATATGAAAACAAGTTTCGTGCCGGAGCTATGGGGCATTTCTACATTTACTTAGCAGAACAAATATCAAAACAAGTATTTGAAGGAAATTTGATGTGAAACTAGTTACTTATCTTTCTGTAATGACTTATATAATTTGTAGTATAAAAATTGTAATACATCAACACCAATTCTAGATCATCATTATGTGTATTACTGTTGTCTTATTTTAGTCCACTACTTGGTTTATGATTGTGTTCTCTTGGTAGGCTATATGGCATACAATGTTTTTTAGGTTGATTAAGCTTATAAATTAAAAAGAAAGATTTTTGTGAAGCATGTGTCAATTTGGGATTTTTTATATTTCTGGGTCTTTTTGACCATCAATTTGTAAAATAGGGTCCGTTGAATTTTTTTTTCAAAATTAGGTTAAGTCGTCATGGGGAAGGACGACATTAAAGGTGAAGTCATCCTCCCCTAAACCGATTTGATTGTTTTTTTCTGAAAAAGTAATGTCGTCATAGTGGAAAACAGTTTCTGCACATCTAAAATAGAAGTCGTGATGATGAATGCCGGCATCGGAGATTAAAATCGTTCGAGTAAAGAACGGTTTTACTTTTAGTTTTTTTTTTACATCAGAACAAATCCTTAATAATTTTTAGAAAGTCATGATTTTGGAATTTCTACGTTAGTGATGCTTGTGCAGAGTTTGTATCGTTGTCATTAACTATTTAAAAAAACTTGTTATTTGATGAATTGAGTTGGACGTATTGTACTTTAAGTCTGCCACTGACTCATCATACATCATTTACTATTAAATATTAATTAAAGATCGGAATGGATTATCATCAAAAGTGAAACCGACATCCATCATCACGACTTTAATTTTAGATGTGCAAAAACCGGTTTCTACCATAACGACATCATTTTTTTAAAAAACAAAAATGAAACCGGCTGGGGGAAAGACGACTTCACCTTTAATGTCGTCCCATAACCCTATTTTACAAATTCAAATTACAATAGACCCCCAATTACAAAAAAACCGTCAATTTGAATCCATTAGTAACAAAATAATATATAGAGTTAAATCCAAATCACACTAAAGTGAATATGAAGTGATAGGAATAACAAAAAAACTGAAAATGATCAAATTTTCTGTTGTATTATGCAAACTGTTTTTTTTTTAACATCCTGGAAAAGATTTCTACAGTTCACTTTTAAAAAAGAAATCAAGATATCTAGGACGATTTTTCCTATAGATTAACTTTCATTAATTCTTCTGCACTTCTCATATTGATTAGTAATATTTTTTTTAATAAATTATGTATGCTTTTAAGAAATTAACTATCTTAATATATTATTGCTAAATTTATCTTAGTACACAAATATCATTTCTAAATTAATCCTATGAGTATTATAGTTGTTCAACTTTTAACCTACTGCTTAATTTATGATTGTTGCATTTGTGTTATAGTGTTTGGTTAATCCATTGTTTTGGTATAAATAATTATTATGCTAACAATACACTAACAATATACTAATTGAGCTTATAATTTAAAAGATATTGTGAATCAAGTGTTGATTTGTTCCAAAACAATAAAAAGACTTACTAGGATAAGAAAATAAATGCAAAATTGAAAATGAATCAATCATACTCTATATTACAAAACTTAAATATTGTTTTGTTCACTTCTATTTCAATAAATACATTTTTTGTTAACAATAATTTTAATGTATAATAATATTGACATTAATTTATATAAGATATTGATTATTTATTTTTTTATAAAAAAATTGTAATATGCAAATACCTTCTATTATTTATCTTATGGATCAAAACTACTTATATATATATATATATATATATATATATATATATATATATATATATATATATATATATTATCTGGTCTAAGTTTGTATTAGAGTGTAAATATATGAACCTTTTTATTATATTATTTATAATATAAGTATATAATTATAACTTTAATCATTAATACGGATTAAGTTATAGCTTTTAATATGGATTAATATATATATATATTTAAAAAAAGACATGTTAAACATGGCTATTAATTTTGACATCTAATATATATTTATATATCATTTGCGATAATGGTGACAACAAGGATCTGCATTATTTGGGCCCACCTTTCGTTGTTGGGCTAGTGACCTTCGGCCCGCGTCCTTCTCATATGAACCTGTAGAGTAGTATAAGGGTTTTTCTTTTAACCTCTTCGTAACAAAAGATTAAATTATTCATGAGTTGAAAATATTTTGAACTGCGTAATCTTAAAGTTTATTTTAGATTCTGCGGATCAAAACTAAAATTATTCTTGAGTTGAAAACATTTTGAAGTGTGTAATATGTAAATTTAGTTTAAATTGCAAAATTTAAAATATGTTTTTATATTGTATATTTCATAATAATTTTTATATTACACAATCTGAAATGTATTTTAAAATTATGAAATACAAAAATACATTTAAATTAATAAATTCAGAAGTTCAAAAAATTATTTTTGACTACATAATTTGAAATGCATATATATAGATTATGTAATTCAAAAATCTATTTCACATTTTGAAATGTATTTATGAATTACGCATTACAAAAATTCAAACTTATCTTATATATCAGATAATTTAGAATATATCTTTAAGGCAGTAATATAAAAATTTTAAAATATATTTCGAATTATATAATTGGAATATATTTTTCAACTATATTATCAAGAAATTTAAAATTAAATTATGCATTATCTAATTTTAAAATACATTTCTAGATCACACATGTATCCAAATTCTATAATAAAAAATTTATAAATTATAAGCATTTTAGATCTTTCCTACAGCCTCTAAAGATGTAAAAAGAAATCATTGATAAGAAAAATAATTGCCTTAACATAATATACATGCAAATATATATATATATATATATATATATATATATATATATATATATATTATATACATATATAATATGTAATTTATTAAATATGTAATTCAAAATATAGTTTAAAATTATGTTATATATTATGTAATGCAAAATACATTTAAAAGTTATACAATTTATATGTTTCCAATTTTTATAATTAAAAAGATATAAATTATATAATTTTAGGCGCAAAAGGAAATCATGGATGCAAAAAATAGTCGCCTTAACATAATCAAAGACTTATTTTCATTTTGGTATAAACTGTTTATTCCAACAATAAAGAAGTTGTTTAATATCTAAAATGTCTGAGTAAGGGTGATCATTTGGATTTGAAGAATGATATTCATATATAGATTTACCACATAACAAATTTAAACTTTTAAAAATAATAACTTTTCTTTTAAAATTCACTTACTTGCATGAAAGGCAGAAGCAACAGGTATATTCATTGATGTTGCCCTAGCACATGATAAAGCAAACACACAAAGAAAGAAAACCCAAATAGAAGAGAATTTATTAGAAGCCATTAGTTTTGTGCACACCACAATGTATTCAACATAATATATATCCTAATTTGTAGGCCAAACATGGTTGGTGTGCTTTCCCTTCAACCATGTTATCATGTCTGACTTTGATGCACACTGGTTTTGTCTTTTGCTTATTTTTCTAAATGGGCAATGAAGGGAAATTGTTCATCTTCTTCCTCCATGCTTCCATACATGAAATAAATAAAAATCAACTTTCTTACTTAAGAAAAGTCAGTAATAACATGATTTTCTTATTACATATAGGTACACTTGAAAAGGGTGTGAGAAGAACTATTTTGTTGGTAATATAAACTCATGAACATATTGTAGATGTAATCATCATTTTTCTTACAACATGTCGTATGAATGAACTTTAAGGTTGAAATATTAGCTAGTGTTTGCTTGGATATATCTCAAAAGTTTTATTATATTACTTAAAAGTCGATGTTAAGGATAATTTAAATATATTTTTCTTCTTCAACACTAAAAGAATATCTTTTAAAGATAAAACTTAGTAGAAGTTTCAAGTTTCAAAGTAGAGAATATCTTAGATGGGATGATTGACACATTAACAATGTTATTTAAGGACTTAAAGTTGGAAGATATGCAACGTCTAAGGACGAAAACTCTCTTAACACCCAACCGTCTCGTATCACTTAGAAGTCGAGAGCAAGGTCAATTTAAATACACATTGTTCTTTTAACCTTTTGTTAAGTCTTTTAAGGACAAAATCATGACAAGAGTTTCAAACTTCAAAACAGACAGTTTACAAATGTAATGACTGATCCTAACAATGTTATCTTAGAGAACTTGAGATCAAAACAAAACACATTCTAAGATCGTATAAAAATTAGAATAGTTCATGCCATTTAAAATTTTTGTTACCTTGGTGACATGTTATTTTGCTTAGTCACCTTAATTAATTATTGCAACATGTTATTTCATAATTTTATAACCATCACTTATTTCACAATTTCCATCACCAATTTCAATTACAAAATTTTTCCTCATTTTTCAACTCATCATCCTCATTGCTCACAACCTCCTCAATGCCTTCTACGTTTCCGAAACCTCTTCGAAAATGCTTTCTCTAGCAACATTCCAACGAACTTCTCATCCAAATTTTAGCTCCAATCATCAACCTATCATACAAGTTTAGTGGAGGAATACCAAATTTCATGTGAACGATGCAAAGTCTACATTATCTCTAGTTGGACTCAAAACTTGTTCACAAAACACTATCTTCAGCCATTGCAATGTACTCACACCGATGCAGAACTAGCTTTTCGGTTTGGTCCCACCTTTCTTTATGCAATGTGCATGCGAAGTGTGAAATTTGGGTTCAATTTCTTCACATGGTTTTTTCACCAAAAAGTGAGGAATGTGACAACGTTTTATAGGTTATAAATGTTCAAGAGAATCACATTGTTCATGTGTAGTTACCCTTGTAAATGTTGCGTTTGACATTGTTTAAGACACATGATCTTTATGAAAACTTCATTATTAGTTCTTTAATAATGGAGAAGTGGTCAGAATTTTTAAGTGAAAATATGGCGAAAAAGGATGGAAATTTATTGATGATAAATTAAAAAAAAAAAAAAACTATAGTTGAAATTGAAGATGAAAATTGTTAGATAAGTAATAGTTAAATTATAAAGCTGTAAGTTATAAATTATAGAATTATAGATTATAAAAGTATATATTATAAAATCATAAAATTATAAAATTTTAAATTATAGTTATAAAATTAAAAATTATAATTATAAAATTATAGGGTTACAAAATTAGAAAATAATATGTAACAATAAACAAGTGACGAGATAAAATATTACATCATCCAATTAATTCAATTGCAAAGTATTAAATTTGTAAATTGCTAATATAATACAAAAAGTTTTTAAAAATTTGATTAAATATTTCCAAATTTTATCTCGAACTTTAATTTTATCTAAAATTAGTAAGACACATCTTCATTACAAGTTGTTTTTTCACTTCAAGTAAATTAAACGTTACTCCAAAACAACAACAATAAACAATTTTTGAATATGTAAGATCTCATTTTTCACTTACAAAAGCAAGTTTAGTTTAGAGATCATGAACACCTCCTTAAACATGATTTCACTTCACACAATATAATTAATACATCGCATACCAATTAATGCAACAAAACATCTAAGCATAATATATTTAATTTATGCTTAGTTCTTGACACTTATATTATTCCAACTGCAACATAACAACACCATCATCATCATACATGATAGTTGTGACAACACGGAGCTGCAGGGTCTGTGCCGCGACCAAGTACCCTTCTGTTCTGAACTTGTTTATATGAACCTATAAAATAACATAATTAACTATTTATAACGTCGATTAAAAGAAATAAATTTATAACATATAAATAAATATAAATTTTAATTTATAAATGGATTTTATAATATTGAGTTAGATTTAAAAATCAAACTCGTGATCTTAACTTTGATATTAATTGTTAGGATCGAGCACTTACCATTGGACCAAAAGTTATATCTATTAGTCAAGACGCAACTCCTTTTAGTTAAAAGTATAATACAAGCCCAAACGCCACAATTTATTCAATTGTGATCCGTTTCACTTGGTCTCTGATGTCACTTGCAACTCTTTTTGTTTTTTTTTTCAAAATACGTATTTAGTCTCTTACACCAAATATAAAATACTAACTATTTTTTATAATTATTTTTAATTTGTGACATTTTTTCAATCTGAGGAACGAAAAACACAATTGACTATAAATTTTAAGAAATATGCAAAATAATTATAAATGAATGCTTTATAATCATTCAGATATGAAGAGTGAATATAAAACACCATAAATATAAATATCATAAGAAAATTCAACTTTTATGTAAAAGAAACAATATTAGAAACATATATAGTTGTTGAAGCTAAGATATATGTAGGTTCAAAATTCTGAAAAGATTTAATATTGAAGACAAATATATATGTATGACTCATAAGTTTTGACACTATGTCATTAACTAATTATATATTTTAAATAATCAAGCTATTAAATGAAAAACTTATATTTTTAACCTATTTCTCCATGTACTTGTCCATGGAAATAAACACAGTGAATTTTACTTACTTGCATGGCCAGAAGCACCAGGTGGAACTAGTGATGTTGCCCTAGCACAAGAAATGAACACACAAAGAAAGAAGACAATAACCCAAAGAAAAGAGATCCTGTTTGAAGCCATTGGTTTAGTGCACATCACAATGAATTCAACACATCTTAATTTATAAGCCAAAATATTGTTTATTTTTATCTCTTTCACTTCTACCAAACCAAATTTTGGAGTATTTAATTATGTATATTTTATCAAACATATCTTCTTCTTTTTCTATTTTTCATATATTTCCCCTCTCTCTCTTTTAGCACTCTTCACCTAACCAACTTTTTCCGAATTTAACTATTTATAATTTTGGAGCTGGTTTTTGTGACTTTGCTTCTTAGGTATTTGTCATTTTCGTTTTTGTCAATAACGTGAAGAGAAAAATGTCTCCTTAGCTTCATGCATGTTTCCACCTAAATACTAATAAGTCAAGAGTTTGTGATTTTTGTAGAAGATTAAATAGACAATCTACGCGTGAAATGTGTAGGTCAATAATATTATTACTATAAATTTTGTGTTCAAAATCTGCTTTATTTAATATTTTTTTATATTTAAATTACTTTTCATCAATTCATTTACGACTACCTCTCTAGTCAATGGTTGTATAGTCAATGGTTTTAAACTGGTCCAATTTTGTAGTCATAGATTTATTTTTGTGGTTTGGAACCAACAACTTGGTCGGAGTGAGATTGACTTATTAAATATGACAAAACGTTATTGAAAACTAAAATATCAGTAATTATTTTATAAAAATTTAACATCATTAAATATGATATATATATATATATACACGTATGTGTGTCCGTCCCTTTTATCTTATGATAATAAATAAAAATTATTTTTTCTAGTTATTATTAAAATAATAATGATTATTAAATTTATAACCTATCAACAACTACTTATAATCATAAAAGAAATGTACAAATTGTAAAGGGTGGAATAATTAATAAAGTAATTTGGGCAAAATAAATAATAAACATGTACACAAAAAACAGTTAAGAATACCAACCCTTTTATTTATTAATAGTTAGTATATATTTCACTAGCTACACATAAAGTGTCAAACTTGTATTACCTATTTTAGCATGAAATTAAATTAATTTATATTTTTTTACATAAAATAGATTTAGGAATATTAAATGATGGCATAAATTAATGATTATCATGGTATTGAAACTCAACTTGTGAACCTAGAGGAGAAGATTAACAAGACATTATGTTTAATTATATCTTTAAGAAATAATAAATTAATTATAAATATTTACGCTAATTGTTGTTTTTTTAATCATTAGGTTATTGGAACTTGCATGTTCCAAATAAGGATGTCAAAAAATTTCATATACGTCAGTATTGGTAGATAAAACTTGTAACGGGTAGGGAATGAATATTGTAGATACCCACATGTAGCGGTTACGAGTATTTAGTATCGGTTACAAGTATTTAGTATCTGTACATGTGAATACTTGTACCTGCTATATCCTAATTTAAATTAAAAAAAAATAAAAACATTAATTTTGAATGGTTCAAATATGTTGTTAAATATATATATATATATATATATATATATATATATATATATTTATTTATTTTGTAAATATCCACGGGTACCCATGAATATTCAAAAAATATGCGATACTCGTACGAATATGAGGACGGGTACCTAGCGAATCTTTGTATAGCGGGTAGGGTACAAGGAACTATTACGCATACCCTACCCACCCGTTCACAGCTCTAGTTACAAATGAAATTATTAAATGCCATTTTAATTTAACCATTTAAAATAAAATAAACTATTTGTAAAAGTATTTAAAAATTAAAATTAAATTATAACTATTAATATCTCACAACTCTATACTAAACAATTGAGTGAAAACATCTAGAAGTTGAGCTAAAAAGATAAAATCAAGACACATCTACTAGCTAGCAAGGAAAGGACAAGGTGAGGCTCAAGTAGAAGCAGAGGTAGAAGCCAAAGAAGAAGGACAAGTGAGAGATGTTGCATAAGGTCTTAAAAGTGCTGTTTTTTCACCATACTAGTGCAATATTAAATAAAATTTATAAAAATCAACAATTTTTTTTTTTTACAAATATGGATAAATTATGCTTGTACGATTTCAATTATGAACGTATGATACAACTTCAGACTTTTTAAAGAAAACATATAATAGTAGTAAGGAGATATATAATAGCAACATTGTGACTTTTTTAAAAGAATACTATATAAATAAGTTATCTTTATGATTTTATGAAAAATAATATACTTTTACTCCTAAAACTTTCATGTATATATTAAGTAAGGTTTATATGGAAAATTATACTTTCACTCCCATGTTTTGACTCTCATCATTTACTCTCTTGATGTGACTTAAGGTGGACCATTGATTCTTTCAAAGAAAAAGATAGATAGTGATAAATTAATTAATGACCTACACTAAGTCACACCAGGGAGTAAAGGATAAAAGATGAGAGTAAAAAAAAATTGGAGTCATAAATATCATTGTATAGGCTTATATAGTCACCATATTAATAATAAAATCATTGTTGCTTTAGATATAGTCATCATATTTACATGTACATAAACCATTAAACATTAGCAATGAAAATATGCATATTGAATCTTGGTAATCTTGTAGATGATTTATGATTTAAATAAGTAGTGTGAAAATATGTGAACAAAATGATATTGAAATGAAAGGATAACGTAATAGAACATTGACAATAAAAATAGCATGATACCATGTAAGAAAATGATAATGGACTCATTAAATTCTAGCTAACACGGTAAGAAAATCACTTAGTAATAATTCCATTTTAGTGACAAAAAAATGTTAGTCACTACAGTCATTAATTTAGATTCCAATTTACAAAATAAAAAATTATTGGTTATTAAAATCGTCACTATTATGAAAAAGAAATTATATTTGGTCTCTAAATTGGTTTCTAAAATTTAGCTTCCAACTTTTTGGCTACCAAAGAAAATTGGTCACTAAACATTAGCTATCAAGGTTTCTACTACAAAAGAATCTCTAAATTAGTCTCTAATTAATTAGTGACAAATTTAGTGACCAATTATGATCTTTTATTCATAATAGTGACTATTTTAGTAACCAATATTTTTTTATTTTGTAAATTGGTATCTAAATTGTTCACTTTAATGACTAAAATTTGTAGTCACTAAAATTAGTTATTAATGAAGGATTTACTTATGTAAAGATGTATGAAATTTTAAAGCATGTAGATGTATGCATACATGAAATTAGTTGCTAGTTTCATATATGGTGGATAAGTTGATAATGTTGTATATATATTAGCTAAATTTTAAATTGATGTTAGTTGTCTCTTTTTGTTGAATGTAAAAGGTATTTTTCATTTACATTAAGTACGATTATCAAAACGGGTCAACCCAGCTCGACATTGACCTGATATAAATGGGTCGGGTCAGGTTGGCCCATTAGGATGAAACAGGTTCAGATTAGTAACCCGGCCCGCAAGCTAGCGGGCTGGTGGGTCAACTTGCATGTTTTTTCCCAAATGTGTTAATGGAGGCCCAAAATCATATCTAAATTTTTTATTCCATATTTAGTTCACTGATCATTATATGAATGTTATATTACCAAATAAAATTCTCCTTCAATGAAGAATACAATAATGATCTGTTAAACAGGAAAAAAATCATCACAACACAAAAAATTTAGCTAAATCAAATCAAAAAGGTTCAATTCAGATTTGGCAATGATAAGGATATTCACGAAACCAAATAAATTTGTGTGCCATAGAGACAAATACAAATACATAACAAACAGGTTCAATTCAGATTTGGCAATGATCATATACAAGTAAGCATGAAACATAAATTTGCCACTACTTCACAGTCTACATTAGTACAAATACAAAACAATAGTTCGTGCACTATGATTTTATGTATCCCATTAAATCAAACAATCATCAAAGTCCAAACAAATTCAAAATATTCAAATAAAAACACATATAAATGATGGTTTGGTCTACAAATCATGAACGTCAGTTGTTAATATCCTAATTGCACTGGCAGCATGAACAAGATAACTGTAGAAATATGGTATGATTAATATTAGCTCAAAGCATAAACTTATAATATAACAAGGAACACATATCCAATTATACAAGTCCAATTTATTTGTATTCCAATTATGGGGATAAAATGAAAAAAAAACTTGTTTCAAGGCCTTAGAATGAAGGGTACTCTACGCAATTAAAGTAAACTTAGTTCAAAAGTGACTCACAATCAAAATCAGAAACATAGTGACTCAATTCTCATCAAATCAGACAATCATATTTTAGCACTATACAAACTGCATTGCATTTATTGCACTGCACAACACAAACTGACCTTCAATTCTCATCAATTTCGTTTTCAGAGTCATGGTTATTAGATGCACCCTTTGAACTACTCCCCTCAGCTCTTCCTTTGTGATCAATATCACCATCTTATAAAAACACATGGAATTGCAAGAAAACAAGTTACAATAGAAAAATTATTATTGAATGAGTATTTAAGTCAGAATTTAAATTAAATTTACCATATTCATGAAACCCATGCCTCTAGTTGCAAGTACAAATTATAGCTTCAACATGTTTTGACAATAAATGATTTCTGTACTTATTCGATATCCTTGAACCAATACTGAAAGCAGATTTTGATGCAACCATAGTGATTGGGATGTTGAGCAAGTCCCTAGCCATGATTGACAAATCTGAGAATCGTTAACTATTACTCTTCCACCATTCAAGAGCATCCATGTGTTGATTCTTTCCCATATTAATAGAAGCCTGAAGCTTGTGTTGTTTTAATTCCTAACACAAAAACCAAAATCATAGTTTAATTAATATGTATATGCATAGTAATTAATTTAGTACAAAAAGTAATATGACTTACATGAAGAGCATTTGACTTGATATAATCAATGAGGATGATGTTGTATCAATGTTGTTATGCTTACGCTTTAGGAGAGGGGACGTATCATTCTTGGAGCAATATTTAGAGAACAACTTGTACATTTTTTCTTTAATCTCTTCGAACTTTGCTTTCTAAGTGAGAGGGTCTATCTTCTTAAAGCAATATCCCAAGGTTTCCAACTTCATCGTTGGGTCTAAAATTGCCCCAAATTCAAGGACATTGCTATATTCATCCCAGTACTTATCAAACTTAACCATCATCTTTTCCACCATATCTCTGATAACTTGATCTTCATCTTTTACACTTTCCATTAAAAGGATTTCGATGTTCCACACTTGTAAAAAATACAAGTTTGATGTAGGGTAGCTTGTGGCGAAAATCATATTTGTTATCTCATAAAAGGGCAACAAAATAATAGAGATTTTTCAATACTTATAATTCTCATTAACCAAGTGCAAACTTGCAAAAACCCGTTGATATTTAAGGGCACTTTGAAGCATAACAAAAGTAGAGTTCCACCTTATAGGAACATTTATAGACAAAGCAGTCTTTGCATCAATGTCCCCTAATTTTTCAATACATTGTTAAACTTAATCATCCTACCTTTAGAACCCCTAACATACTTTATGCTTTCCCTAATATCATCTAAAGAATCACCAAGAGCTTTCAGTCCTTCTTGTATAATCAAATTAAGAATGTGTGCACAACAACGAACATGCAAAAACTCACCATCACAAACTAAAGAATTTTGCAAAACAAGCGCATTTTTTAAAGTTTTGATCAAAACATCATTAGTAGATGCATTATCCAAAGCCAAAGAAAATATTATTTTCTCAATTCCCCAATCATGCAAAAATCCATTTATTTTCTTTGGAAGCTCAAAACTCATGTGAGGTGGAGGGAAATGGCAAAATTTTACTATTTTACTGCACAATTTTCAATTTGTGTCAACATAATGTGTTGTCAAAGCAATGTAACCCTCACCAGTTATAAAAGTCCACAAATCATATTTATGATTTTCCTAAACTCTTCCTTTAGCATGTTTTTTTCTTTCTTATGTATTTTTATAACATCACTTTTTATTGTATTTCTAGAAACTAAACATGCATCAAGATTCCGATAAGTAATTCAAGTTCAAAGTGCTTCATACTCAACAAAGTTGAAAGGTAAACTGTGCTGGATAATTACATTGGCACATAGCTCACGGGAAATCATTGGATCTATTCTTCTAGCTTTTAACTTTCCTTGCCCATCCACTATCATTTGCCTCACATCTTCAAATTTAAGTTTACTACATCTCTCAAAGTGACGTTTCAAATGAGATGTGTCATACTTTTTACTCCCAATAATGTACTGTTGATTGCACCCATTACACTTTACCCACTCTTTTCCATCATCACCAATCCCGATCTTAGTGAAATATTTCCAATAATCAGAAGTTGTTGACTTATCAATTTTCTTATTAGAAGAGGATTCTCTAAGTTTAACACTCTCATCCATTTCCTTTTCAACCGCATCAACATTTTCTTCATGATGAGTATTCTCAGTTTCATTATCAATACTTGGAGGAGGAATACTATTTGACTCATCCATTATATCTTACTAACCAACCAACCCAGGTTCACTAAATCCTAACACAAACAAACACAAATACCATAACTCCGTACAAAAACACAAACAACATAACTCAGTACAAAAACACAAACAACATAACAGTAAAAAAAGTGTGTGATAAAATAGCAACACTTTCAGTAATTGAAACACCAACATTGTTGTGTAGTTAAACAACGACACTTTCAGCACAGAAGTGTGTGCTAAAATAGCAACACTTTCAACATAGAACATCAACAAGGTGAGGTCGAACAGAAATAAACGGCAAGCCAGAAACATACACATCAAATAATAGCAAAGCAAGTAACATCTCAAACAACAACATATATATCAATATATTTAAGCAATTTACTAGTTAATCACAACAAGCCGTCCATAAATTGTTCATCTCAACTAAAAGGAATGGCTAGATATGGTTAACTTACCTCTAATGCAAAAAATAGTCAACAACTACGAAATTTAGATTGGAGGAGAATTGAAGAAACACCACCAATCACAAAACGACACCAAAGAGTGGAAATCGCAGCAAAATCAATCAAAGATAGACCTTCACCTCCAATTAGGGGAAATGAAAATTAGGGTTAGGGAAATGAAAATTAGCGTTAGGGAAATTCATAAATTAGGGTTACAAATCAAAAATTAGGGAACCAAAATGCAAATTAGTTATGAACTTGTCGGCAGTGGTCTGGTGGTGGTCGAAATTGTCCCTCATGTCGTAGTGTGGTGGTTGTTGCTGAAAGATTGGTGGACTGAAAGATTGGTGGCTGAAATCGTCCCTCGTGGAAGACAGACGATGAAGAACACCACACGACACACAAATGGAGGACTGAAAGATTGGTGGTTGATTGTGTTCTCTATGATTCACAATCGCAGCCAAGGCAAGGAGGGACGAGGATGAAGCGTGGTGGTGGGTTCTTTTCTTTCTATTTTCGTTAGAGAGAAAACAAGGATTAATGGTTGATTGTATTATGTTTGTGTGTGTAGTGAAGCCACCGTCAATGCACACCTGCACTAATTCAATTTTTCCCCTAATTTACCAACCATTGCACATATGCGCTACACATGAATTTTGAATTAATTAAGTTAGGCAGGCTATGGGTTTGCTCGTTTTGGCTCGCGGGTTGGCCTACCAAGTCAACGAGCTGGACGGGTCGAGTTGGGTTCCCAGGTTGATTTTCATACCCCGACCCGTGTTTTTTTGGGTCGGACCAGCAGGCTGGCCTGTTAGGCTCAACCCTTTTTGACATCCCTAACTTTAAGCCCAAATTAACATGTCTCGGCTTTCTTTTACATATTTACAAAACTATTTAAGAACTTTTTATAACTATTTTAGGTGTAAAAACATCTTGATTAACAAGTTGTTTGAAGAAACCATATATAACTTGATGTTTGTGGAATTTATTTTTCTTGAGTAGCAAATTTATACATACAGTATGATTGTATGTTTTAATGTAAATAATGTTTAAAAGATGAAATAGAAAATATCAATTGTGTGAGTAAAAATTGTTTATTCAAATTAACCTTAGTTTTGATTTACGTGATTATATAGTAAATTTTGAAAGTAGAAGTACTAGATATATTTTCATATTCTAACTTATTTTGAGATAGAAAAAAAATATTTTTAATAATAATAATGATAAATGAAATTAATTAATATGTATGAATACATTGCTCAAATGGATGAGCACACATGATGGATGATAGAAGATGTGTGATGTGTGACAGTTGTTATGAATTAGTATGCCACATGTTTTTCACCTTCAAGGATGGCTACCCAAATTTGAAATTTGTGAGTTCTTCGAAGTAGCGAGAATCCAAAGGCTCCATAAGTTGTTGTTGTTCCTGTGTTGAAAGAAGTTAGGATTGTAAGATTGCAGAGCCAATTTTATCATCACGACATATATTGTAAGAACTAAATATAAAATAAATTTTGTACAAATAATAAATTTTTGAACAATTCAAGTTTGTAGAATTAAATTTTGTTAAAATTGAATTGCAATTCACGTCCTAGTTTATGAGATTGTAATTTAACATTAACAAAACGTACAAAATTTAATTTAAACGTAAAGGATTGAACAATTTGATCAATTTTATACATTTGAATTTTGTACATGTTTCTATCAATCTTGTTAAAATCAAATTACAACTTCATAATTATGTGAATTACAATTCGACTTTAACAAAATTTAAACCTACAAACTTAAATTGTACAAAAATTTATTATTCGTACAAAATTTAATTTGTACAATATATGTTGTTGTGATGATCAAATTAACATTGCACTCATATACTCTTAATTTGTTCTCAATCCAGGAACCTCAACACCTTGTGCAACCTTTGGACTCCACTACATCGAGGAACTCAACACAAACTCAAACTTTTTTACGAAGAAACAAAAATTTTAGATTCTATCTCTAAATACAACATAAATTTGGTAAATCTATTTCTTTTACAAGAGTATGCCTCTGCCATGGTTATCTTTTGCCCACAAAAGATCATAATTATTTGTCTCCATCAAAGCCTTTATGAAGTCAACATTTCCTTTTTTTACTTTATCCAACGTGGATCATTGCCTGAAAATTCGACCGAGTTGAAGAGTCAAAGGTTGCAACACTCTCTTAAAAGTCCATTTCCATGATGGACATCCAATCAACAATTAAAATTTTCTTGTTCTGACAATCACACAATCAAAAAAATAAGGACTAAAATTCTTTAATAAAATTGTCTTTAAAGTTCATTTCCATGATGGACATCCCAATCAATAATTTTTTTTTTCATTAGGCAATCGTACAATCAGAACAATAAGGACTAACATTTTTTAGTAAAATTGGAATGAGTAGTAGATGTAATCTAATTGTCATTTAGGATATAGCTTACAACGATTTGAGGATACAAAATCTCATTGCTTCATTCCAATTCCTCACTAGTCACCTTTTCAACAACATACCTACCAAAAATATCTTTAATTAGTTTCATAAAGTAAATTCTTTCTAGGTTATGTGTAATGAACCCAAGGCCAGAAATGACAAAGGAAAATACTATAGGAACAACTAGAGGTAACAATGACATGGCACCTTCAGAGGAAGGTTCGTTAAAATAGATTGAATTCAATTGGAAGTTCATCTGAGGGCCTTGAAACTAATGTACTTCCTCAAATGTATATGATTTAGATTGAATGCACCAACCACATATGTCTGTCTTGAGCTGTTGACATCTAGAAACACGCAACTGCATAAACAAAATAAGCAAGATTAAAGATAATAGACAAATTGACTAAAAATAAGAAACTTCAAAAATAAAAATAAACAATGCATCATTAACTAAAAGTTAATAAATTGACTAAAAATAAGCAAGATTAAAGATTAAAAATAAACAAGATTAAAAATTAAAGATAAATAGGATGAAAGATTAATGATAGATTAAAGATTAAAGATAAGCAAATTAAGGATAGAAGGATTTTAACAAGAATAAAACAATGTGCATAGTTACCGTTGAGTAACGTCTGCGCGTTTTGAGGGTGTTTATACATCCTACTGTCGTAGAGTAAACCCATGCGGCGTTATTGACAGCCAGTGGCGGATCATCATGGATGCAAGGAGGGGCCTTGGTCCCCCAAAAATTTTGAAATTCTTTTTATAATAGATATTTTGATTTTTTTTATTATAAATATTAAGTATTTTGATTTTATTTTGTTATAAATATTAAATTAAATATTTTATTTCTTTTATAAATAATAATTAATACTAATAAATAATAAAATATAAAATCAATATAATAAAGAATAAAGATTAAAAAGATTTATCAAGATATTTTTTATGATTTGTTTTCATTATACATTGTGTTTTTCATAAATTATTTTCATATTTCATTCTCATCTGTTTTCTTTTGTTTCTGAAAAGAAAAAGATCTATTATTTTTTCTCTTATTTCTCCTTTATTCTCTTTCATCCTCGAGGAAGAAAAGAAGAAGGTAATTCTTTCGTCTCACTTGATAGTGAAATATTAATTAAATAATTTATTTAATGAGTTTCTTTTATATGTCTATGTCTTGAATTTCCTACAAATTGTTCTCATCTTCCATTCTTACCTATTTTCTTTTCTTTCGGAAGAGAAAAAGATAAATTATTTTTGCTTTCATCTCTCAACTGTTCTCTTCCATTCGAATAAATAAAGAAGAATGTAATTCTCTTTTGCCTCACTTGATAGTGAAATATTAGTTTAATAATTTATTTAATGAGCCTCTTTTATATTAATTTTTTATTTTATTAACATAGAAGAAAAAAATGATTGTACTGTGTGTTTTTTATAATTGAATTTTAAGTGTGGTTCGATTATCATCGAATTTTCTTTTGGTATTTATGTCTCTCAATTTTTTATTAGATTATGATAAATCATTTTTTAGTATTATTTTTTTTAAATAGGTATATTGATGAAGAATAAAGGAATAAATTATTTAAATAAGTATATTGATAAATAATTTTTGGTATTTATGTCTCTCAATTTTCTTCGTATACTTCATTTTTTATTGTGTTAGTGACAATAATGAAATGTATAAATTTTGGATGTATTATTTGGGCACCCCCAATAATGTTGGTCAAGATCCGCCACTGTTGACAGCTGACATCGCTTTCTTTTCCCTTCGTACTTTTTCCCTCCATGACTACGACCAACTTTGATACAAATTAATAAATTTTGGAATTAAATTGACATAAAAGATTATATCATTTTGACATATATATTTATATTGGACTGATGAAAATAATATGTCTTGAAAAGTCTCACATTTCCTTTAAAAAGTCTCACATTTCCTATGATAACTAAGGGTGGGTGTTAGTAACTATATAATGAGCTATAAGTTCATGACATTTCTTGCCCCAGTCAAACACACTTTAAGCTAGTATTTGACTTTTCTTATACTCTTGTAGTAGAGTGTTGTGAGTTTGGGTTTAATTCTTTCTTTGGAGAGTATGGGTGTACTTGAGGTCAAAAGGCATGGGAAGACAGTCTATGTGTTGTACAAATTTTCACATAGTGTTATTCTCTAGTGGTCGTGATTTTGCTCCGATTTTAGGGTTTCCACGTTATATTCTTATGTTCCTTGTTTTTATCTTATTTCTTTGTTAATAGGGTGATTCTTGAAGGTAAAGAAGGCAATGTTCTTAATTGATAATGCATTTTTCCAACAATTTATTCTCAAGAGAGTGAATATGTTTGAGATTACAAATTGAGAAAGGTGTTTTTTATACATCAAGAGACTTATATAATTAAGGTGTGTAAAATGTTCTAAATGGATAAGTCACATCTATTATGCACTCTAATAGTTGTGAGGTTGTTAGATGTGATAAATGCTCTTCTTAAATCTCAAGAAAATGATGAGGATCTTCTTGGTTCAGAAGTACCATATCTTAGTATTATAAAAGCATTAATGTATTTTGCTAATTATATTTGACGTGATATTGGATTTGTTGTAAATATGTTAAGCAAGATATAATTCTTCACCTACAAGAAGACAATGGATTAGGGTAAAAAATGTACTCTCTTACTTATGGGTACTACGAATATGAAATTATTTTATCAAAATGATTCAAAATTGATCTAATGGATTATGCAGATGCATGCTATTTAGTAGTTTTTTAAACAAAATGAATAATGGGAGAGCAACATCGCACAAAATTTGAGGTATTTATTATTTTTTAAAATAGAATGAATAATCGCACAAAATTGATCACAAACAAGATATTTATTCATATGTGGTAGCAAAATGATTTCATTAGAATATGTAAAAGAGACCATAACAGCAACATCGTCAAAATCATGCATAATTTTTAGCATTACATGAGGTAAGTCGTGAATATGTTTATGGATAATGATATTTTAACTCACTTTTTTTGACCCACTTTTAACTTACCACTCTCATCACCCTTAGATCATCTATTTAAATTTTTTGTAATGATGTGATATGATAATCTAAGGGTGATGAGAGTGATGGGTTAAAAGTGGGTCAAAAAAAGTGGGTTAAAGTATCACTATCCATATATATAATTTAGATTGCTAACTTGGTGTTATTACCTCGTCAAAAAAGTGAGAAGGTGCATCCGATGAGAGAAAGAGTAAGAATTAAGATTTTGAAAAATTAAGATGATTTGGGAGGAAAACGAAATGAAAGTTTTACACTGTGTTTTTAAATCACGAGTTCTTAATTTGCCGCATGAAATGTGGTTAAGTAGTGGATTGAAGGATAATTATTTGAGTCACTACTCCTACCCATTATTCATTCTGTTTAAAAAAAAAAAAAAAACTTAATCACTCTGATAAGATAAAGCTAATAAGAGAGTAAAGAATAGAAGTAAAAATAGGGAATGAGAGAGAATAGATAACCACTTCTTTTCGGTGTGTCTTATTAATGATAGAAAGAGTAATATTTATAGATACAATATGGTAATCCATAAATGATACAAATCAAATAGTTGATACAATATTAATATTTATATAAAGAGTAATGAATCATATCAGTATCAATCATATCAATTATATGAGTAACTGTATCAAATCAATGAATAATGAATAACCTTTAATTCATAACACTCCCCCTTACCCCCTTGGATGTCCATTGATAAGAGAAAAGGATGTGGCTCGTTACCCTTTGGGATAAAAACCTAGTGAAGGAAAAATAGTACAACATTCTGTATTCTTAAATACAATATTGTTCATCACATATTTTATTTCTCCCCTCACGTAAACTTAGATGATGGGTCCAATCTTATGAACCAATTGCTCAAAAATTCTTCTGCTAGATTTTCGTATGAACTAATCATTTGGATCTCTACATCATTTAACAATACACTATTGTCTTCATGATTGTTGATTCCATTTTTTCTCAAGGATAGACCACAAGTTTGTATGTTGAATTATAGACTTAAATAAACATAGGATAGTGATACTTTAATCCACTTTTTTTGACCCACTTTTAACTTATGACTCTCGTCACCCTTAGATTATCATATCACATCACTACATTATTCCGCATAGTGTTCATTGGGTATTAGAGACAGTTCATTGTTCATCTAATTAAGGGGTTGAGTTTAATAGTCATTGATATAATTGAGTCCATGATTCTAATTGTATGATTAGAATTTGGTCCCCATTTGCATGAATTGGTGAATCCTAAATTCGAATTAGGGAGTAAAAACCCAAATTTTATGAGAAATTCCAATGACGAGAAATTGAAATTTTCGGTCAAAATTTCCAATTTGTTGCTCATTTGTCTTGAGGATTTTGAATCCTTGGCCAAACAAAAAGAAACCAGGTTCATCTTCTTCTCTGGCACATTTCTGGTTTTTCTGTAGGGGTTCCCTTCTATTTCTGGTTTTTCTGCAGCGAGGTTGTTTTGTTTTCGTTCGCGTGAAAGAGTCGCGATGATGGAGAAAGATCTGGTTTGCGTCGCATCAGAGGTGTCGCACAGCTTCGCAGTGATTGGTCGCACACGTTCGCAGTGGAGAGCCAATCTGGTTCGCAAGTTCTAGTGCGCTTCCGACGGCTCAGGCACGGCGTTTGGTATCGTGTCGCAGTAGGTTACGACAACAATGTCGCTCCCTTGCTCGTAGTGTCTCTCCGTCGCGGCGATAACTCTTGAAGCTATGAACGACGGTTTCCCGATGGCAACAGTGGGACCGTTTCCAAGGGGACTTGAACGGTGGTTCACAGCTCGCTGTGAGGTCTCACGGTGTTAGTTCGCCGCACAGTTGCTTTTGGTTCGCAGCTTTGCGGTGGTCTCGATCTGGTTCGCGTTGGTTATCGCACCAGTGACGGTGGCTAAGAACATTTTATTGTCACTTAAGAGAAGAATCGGTAGTTCTCTCCATAGATGAGTTAATACAAGCCCAACGGAGAAGGTGGGAGTAACAAGAATGATGTAGTATAGAATTATGTGAAATGTTAAAACTAAAAGATGCAAAAAATACACTTGATCTTATTTTTGTTAGCAAAGTGACTTGATGTATGAATTTGATGAGAGGTTGTTGGTTATGATAGTTATGAAAATAATTATGCCCAGGGGGAATGAACTTACACCATAAGAGATCATATGATGAAGGCCAAACAACTCACAAATTTCAAGTTACCCTATGTTGTGTTTATTTTCAAATTCATTGAACATTTTGGTGTAGATGTAGGAGAGCTTGAAGAGTCTACTAGCATGTTGAATGGAGTTTTTTGTTCTCAATATGCATAAGATGGGTTTAATCAAGGTTGGCAACACGTGAATCACAGAAGGTGATGTTGCAAATGTTGGTGTTTGTGCAAATGATCATGAGGTTGGACTAAATGGAGTGAACTAAGATGACGAAGATGCCTTTGGACCTAAACCTATGGCCATTGAGCTTTATCATGCTTCAAAAGAGAGTGGCCCTACCTATTTTTATTTTGAAAGACTGGTTCTCCACTTACTCCAAGAGCTCAACGTATCACAAAATGAGCATCACGCATTCTAAAGTGCAAGGTTTCAAGACCTTGATGACCAAATCCATAATGTCACTAACTTCCTCTCCTTTATCTACAACAAAGACAACCCAAGAAATGATTGAGTGAGGTAACTCTTAGGTCATGCATTGCATTTGATGTGTTGCACTCACCTTTTCCCTAGTTGTTGTTAGTTTTTGAATCTATTGTTTCTAGGTTTTAATCGGTTGATTGTATCAGTCTTTGTTAGCTTCAATTTTTTTTAAACTTTTATTGTGTGTACCCATTATCAGTTAATCTGATAGTTTGTTTCTGGTGATATCATGAATGAAAATTTTAATATTCCCAAATTCCCAATTAATTAACCTAATTTGATGAATCCAAAGGGGAGGAAAAGTAAGCTAAATCATGAATTGATTAAAATGATATCAAAACTAGAACCGAATGATTGGAAAGTAATAATGAAAACTGGATTAGAAATTTGAAATAAAACCACAATAGTGATAGGGGGACATGTGAATATATGGATTGCTTGAATGCTTTTGGTTGTAGTGTATATTTTTGTGTGCAAAAGCTATTTTAGGTTTTTGCAAATGGATATTCCTTCATCAATTCAATTTGAAGAATATTGTCATAGAGGAATGTTGGCTTCATCAAATCAGGGGGAGATTGTTAGCACAAGTGACATTGATGTATGGATTTGATGAAGCTAGTACATGAGATCATGTGTGATTGATGAAGTCTTGATGAAGATTTGAAGTGATTCATTGATGATCAAACTCCAGATCTCTTGAAGTTGGAATTAACATGAAGACAAAAGGCATATGCACTATGTCATACAATCTACAAATTGAGTCCAATCTTCAAGCTTTGTGATCTTCATGTCAATTCTAGATTCAACAGACCTCAAGCTATATCATCAACAAATCACTTCATTTTTTCATCAAGACAACATACATCACACATGATCTCAAGCCCTAGCTTCATCAAATCCATCCACAAAGGTCACTTGTACTAACATGCAAATGTGTTTTTAAGATAACAAATGGCTTATAATATTTCTTTCATTGAATTATTTAGAAGTTAATTTTTCAGCATTTGATACAAATGTTATCAAAATTGTAGCATTTGCACATTAAAAATTAAATAGTGTTATTAAAATTATTATTTTTTCTCTTTCTTAACTCTTTATTTGAATAAACTTCCTTTTGTTAAAGTTATGTGATTGATATTTTTTATTTTCATCTTTTAAGCATAATTTAACCGAAAACCAATTGTCATATGTCATATAATATTAGAATGTTGCTATTTAGGAAAAAAAGAACTACAAAAGTGAAACCATGTCAAGTTTGCCCAAAAATATCATTTATCAAGTTGTTTTTACATCTGCAATTAGTTACAAAGTTTCCAAATAGTTTTTTAGATCTGTAAAACTATGTAAATACATGTTAATTTAGGTTTAAATACATCACCAAACATCTTATACAACCAACTAAAAAGAGACAACCAACATCAATTTAAAAATTAGTTATGCCAAATATATCATCATTTAGTGATCCGCCATATATAAAACTAGCAATTAATTTCATATACGTATAAATTTATCTGCTTTAAAATTTAAACGATCATACATCTTCATCTAAGAACAAATCATCACCATGATCAACACATTATCTTTTTCTTATACGGTATGAACTTTTTATCGTGAATGTTCTATTACTTTGCCTTTTCTTTTCAATCTTGTCCAATTCACGCGTTTTAACTACATGTTAAATCATCTACAAGATTATCATACGAATGATCCTACACACATATTTTCATGGCTAATGGAAACGATTTTGTTGTAGGTTCATATGAGGACTGTCTCTAAAGGAGCAATAATTTTATTTTCAATAATGATGTTGCTCTTTGACACAACTTACTCAGTTGTTTTAGAGTCTGATGAAAATCATATAAAGTCAGCCACTTTCTTGTCTGAAAATTTTGAAGTGGGACCAGGAAAAATTGTGGTGAAAACACTATTAGATATTGACTTTCCAAGGGAACACATTGGGGTCAAGAGTTTTGATGTTGAAGTAGTTGATGAAGATGGTAATTCAGTACCTTTGTATGAAACTTACCTTCATCATTGGTTTGCTGTAAAATATATTGAAAACATTACCATGTCAGAG
>Ga0214545_1004947_pt1 | contig 24561 bp, 7 predicted proteins | sample CNSS4metaG_FD_160064 | JGI IMG/M metagenome (GOLD analysis project Ga0214545, IMG submission 160064) | Root nodule microbial communities from cowpea collected in UCLA plant growth center, Los Angeles, California, USA - CNSS4 | ecosystem: Host-associated > Plants > Roots > Nodule | place: USA...
TTTTAAATAATTTTAAAAGTTTTTTGAATTGAAAGTCTTGAAACTTGCAAAGTAAATTAACTATTTGCCTAGGAAATTTCAAAAGCTGCAGAACAGATTTCAGACATTGAAAGTCGCATTTTATTAACTACCTATCAAATTAAATAATTTCATTACAGTCTTTTACCGAAAGACAATACAACAACTCTCATGTTTATATGCCTGAAGGTTTCTGGCATGGTTAAGTGTGATTCTAGTCAAAATAACCCACCAAAAGTTTATTTTGATTAAACATAAAACATTAAAACATTATTCAAACATGAAAAAGCATAACATAAGGACCCTTCATAATTGATGCCAAAACATTGATACCATGATGCCGAAACAAAGATCATCTTCAATTTAAGCATCATTCAACAGATATGTTTCAAGGCATCGCACAAAGGATAAAACAGACTCTGCTGTCTTCAAAGGTTGAACACTTTCTGCTGTCTCAGACTCAGAGTCAAAAGAGATCTTAACCTTCACCAAAGTCTTTTCCTCTCCCATTGCAGATAGTTGAAAACTTGTCTTGTAGTATGAAAAACCTTGCTCCAGATACCCTCCCTCAACCATTTGCAACGCAATTTCATGACAAGTTTCGTCAAGCTCTGTGATCTTCTCCTTCTCGTAACTCACTGGGCTCACACCTGAGAGACTCCACAAAGAGTTTGACTTCTATTATTCAATGAACCATGAAATTCGTATGATTAAAAGAAAAACTTGAAGCAAATCCTAACCTGAGAAAAAATTGAAGAGAAAGATTGTGCCTAACCCTCCATCACCTTCCACCACAGTCGCATCTTTCACAATATTCGGAATAACCTTTACAATCGTCACTGCCAAATCCTTTGACAATGCTTGCCACAGGGCTTCCAACCCCACACTCACCTCGGTTTTGTCACTCAATTCCTTTGTCATTTGTGTTCTTAAGTTGACTAAGGAAGGTTGATATATATATATATATATATATATATATATATATATATATATATATATATATATATATATATATATATAGGTAGTTTAGTCCTTCCATTAATATTTTTAATATATACATTATAATGTAATTAAAGTTGATAATGATCGAATAATTTTTAATACATAAATTATTCTTAAAATTTGTAATAGATGGTAAAGTATATCAAGATCTGGTTCACTTGATGTTTTTCTAACTAAAATTTAAGAAAAAAAATAATTTGAAAGATAAATTTTTTATAATATAATTCTTTAACGACGTAAATATATAAAATTATTATAATTTAAATTATTAAACTCAATTATTATTAATAGGAGTAATTTAATTAGTTATTATGTTTAAATTTATATTTTTATATAATAAATAAAAAGATCATGTAAAAAATTTTAATTTTAAGAGCTAAATTCTCTTTTGCATAGTGAAATGGACTATATAAAAAAATAAATATTCAAGTGATCATGTAATTCAATATTAATTAAACTAGAATATTTAAGTTGTGTATAGTACAACAAGTAGAGTAATTCATTATTATAGTACAATATTCAAGTTGTACATCGTGTTGGAAAAATCACAAAACTAATCCAAATTCGGACTTTTTTCCCAAAATGGTGTAATATATTTATGCAATTATCAAATTTGAGCAAAATTTTTTTAAATTATCAAATTTGTGCAAAATTTTTTTAAATTCTAGCGAAGGGTAAGTTGTGTTATTATGATGCGATTGCAAAGTAAAGAAGTTGTGTCAAAATCAGTCGATTTTAATTAAAATGAGTTGAAGTCGTGTCAACTTGGAGAGACTTCTTTGTTGGTTAGAAGTCGTGCCAAATCGAGACGACTTTAATTAATATTCTAAGCAAAGTCGTGTCAATATGGAAAGACTTCAGTATTAAATTGTTAATGAATAAGTTCTACCATATTGGAGGGACTTCAGTATTATCGATAATGAAGAAGTCATACCATATTGGGACGACTTTAGTTTGGCTGAATAAAAATTAAATATTTTTTTAGTCTTATTAATTAGTTAAATAATAATGCATATAAGTAGTTAAAATTTTCATGATGATTTTGGTTTCTTATAATAGGATGTGAAAGTTATCTATGAGAGCCTGTACCACAAGGAGCCCTCACATGCGACACAACAAACTAAGAAGACGAACTAACTTGTATCCACAACGAGATGGACCAGTCACTGCCAAATAAACCAAAGAAATGTTCTTTTTACAGAAGTAGTGGTCATAATAGAAGCAATTGCCCAAATAAATAATAAAATTTTATTTTATGTAACTCTTGTAACTTCAGCTTACCGACTTTGTTGTTCAATTTTATTTTAATATATATCAACAAAAAAATTATTGGATCTCATATATTTGTTATTAAAAAATGATTTTCTTTTTCTTTTCTTTACCTTTGTATATCTTGTATAATTTATATACATACAATAAAAATTTTAACTTCTTTATTCAATTTAATATTATGAGTACCAAATAATTTTTTCTCTTTTTTCTCTTTTTTAACTTTTATTTTTTTCTATTCACTTTTATTTTACATAACAATGAAGTCGTACCATTATGATAAGACTTTCTTTTATATAGCCTAACATTGAAGTCATGCCATTATAGCAAGACTTTCTTTATACCCATCACACTAAAGTCGTGCCATCATGGCAAGACTTCTATTATATCCCAATACTGAAGTTGTGCCATTATGGCAAGACTTTCCTTGTTAATGAAGTCGTCCCATTATGGCGAGACTTTGGTTCGATGAAGTCTCTTTGATTTGGTACGACTTCAACACAACTTAATCAAAGTCGTCTCCTATTTGGACGACTTCTTCATGACAAAGTCGTGTCATTTTGGCACGACTTACTTCTGCGGGGAATTTAAAAAAAAAAGTGCACCAGTTTAGAAAATATGATTAAAATTGCACCATTTGGGGAAAAAAAACCCCAAATTCGACCTCGAAATTCATTTTCAACAACAAATAATTAATCACTCTCCTACTTTTTAAAATTAAAAAAAAACTAAAAACCTTGCTTAAAATTCAACTCCCAAAAAATTAAATTCTATCACACAAATATTGAGAAAAAAAGATACAATTTCGTTCACTGTTAGGGATCATGATCCTCCATGATGATATTCGCATATATTCGCACCTGAGAAAAAGAAGATGATAATAGATGAAAGCAACAAAGAATAGAGAACATAGAAAAGCAAGAGAATTTGTGAAGGTGAAAAGGTATTGTATTGATTAAAGTTGAATGATACAGAGGGGAGATAAAACTCCTTTATATAAGAGCAATATGAAAAAATACTAACTCTAAGACCCCCGCAAGCTGACAATACAAGCTTGGAGTTGAGTTTTGTGAATAAACGAGGAGGGAGAGCCTTTGTAAGGATGTCAACAAGTTGGTGATTGGTCTTGATAGGGAGGAGCTTCATTAATCCTTGTTGGATCTTCTCTTTGATGGTGTGACAATCTATCTCTATGTGCTTTGTACGCTCATGGAAAACTGGATTGTTGCTATCTTTATTGTTGAGGCATTGTGATAGAAAATCACAGCAAGTTGGAGCATGGGTATGTTGAGATCATGCATAAGGTAGGCAAACCACTAGACCTCACAAACAATTTGGGATAAGGCCCTATACTCAGCTTCGGAAGAACTTCTTGATGTGGTATTCTGCTTCTTTGATCTCCAATTGATAAGAGTGTTTCCAAAGTCAATCAAATACCTTGTGACAGACCTGCGGGCAGTGGCGGATCTTCGACAAATATTTTGGGGGTGCCAAAATTTTGGTTGAATTACTTTTTTTATCCATTTTTTCTTTCAAAAATGTCAAATTGGTCATCTAGGAATTTTTAGATTTGGTCTAGATTTTTTAAAAATTGATGCTATTTAATCTTTTTCGTTAAAATTTTTTAAGCGGAGTAAAACTTTTTCATCAACATTGACATGAGGATTATGTCAATTACACCAACAAAACAAACCATCTTTATTTACAACTTTATTTTTGATGAAAAAACATTGACCAAATTCAAGAAATTAACGAAAAAAGGAGAAGAATGCATCACTTTTTAAAAAATCGGGACCAAATTGAGATTAGAAAATCTGGAAGACCAACTGAATATTTTTGAATAAAAACAAGAATCAAAAGAGTAATTTCAAAATTTTTATATAAACTAGTAAAAACATTGTATTTACTTCTTTTATACTAATAAAATTATAATTATGTAATTATTATAATAATAAAATAAATAATAAATAATTTTTATAATTTTAATATAATTAATTTTTATTCATAATGATTAAATTTAAAATAATAATCAAATAAAAAATAGATAAATTAAACAAATAATCATTTAAAAGATCATACTAATAAAATAATTATTTTAATTTAAAAAATATTTAAAAGGTAAAATTAAAAAATTAAAAAATAAATATGGACAACAAAAAGAAAATATTTTTCCTTATATATATATATATATATATATATATATATATATATATATATATATATAAATATATTAAAATTTAATAAAATATCGAATATATTAAAAATATTAAAATTTTAAAAATATATAAAAAATTTATATTAAATATATAAATGTAAAAAGAAAAATGGGAGGCCATGCCCCCCCTTAGTCCCTCTTAAGGTTCGCCAATGCCTATGGTGTCTATGCAACGAAGTCACTATAAGCTTGAAGTTGCACATCACTTTCTGCGTCAAAAAAAATACCTTGCCTAGTAGTCCCTTTTAGATATTGAAGAATCCTGAAAATAGCTTGATAATGTTCGTTAGTAGGTGAAGACAAATATTGACTAAGATGGTTTACAACAAAAGTGATATCAGGTCTTGTATTACTTAAATAAACAAGTTTGCCAATGAGTTTTCGAAAGGTTGTAGGGTTAGAAAAAGGTTCTCCATCAGCATGAAACTTAGTTGAGAAATTCTTAGGGGTACTAACGGGAGAAGAGTCTAACATGCCAGTTTCAGAAAGCATATCAATGGTGCATTTTCTTTGAGACAGGATGATTCCTTTATTATTATGCGCTTTTTCAAACCCAAAAAATATGTTAAGTCCCCTAGATTTTTGAGTTTGAACTATTGATTAAGCAATAAGGCCACATTATGAATGTTGTTTATATCATCTCCAGTGAGAATTATATCATAAATGTATACAAGGAGAATTGTAATTTTGCCTTCCATATTGTGTATAAACAATGAATGGTTAGCAAAAGATGATTTGAAATTATTTTTAAGAAGGAACGAGAGCTTGGCGCAAACCATAGAGAGATTTATGCAAAAGACAAACCTGTTCAGGCTTTGTATTGGGCAGTCTAGGAGGAATATCCATATAAATGGTTTCATCTAGCTCCCCATGTAGAAAAGCGTTGTTGACATCCAATTGAGTCAACTTCCAATTTCTAATAGAAGCAATGGCAAGAATAAAATGTACCGTGGTAATCTTCGCAACTGGTGCAAAAGTGTCATGGAAATCTAAACCTTCAAGTTGTGTGAATCCCTTTGCTACAAATCGCGCTTTGTATCTTTCTATGGATCTATCAGCTTTGTGCTTTAATTTGTAGACCCATTTACATCCCAAGGTTATGGTCAAGAGCTACTAGTTCCTCATCCATGACAGTCTTTCAGTTGATATCTTGAACAACTTCTTTGTATGTTTTAGGTTCATGATTATTGTCAATGCTAATAGTGACCTGCTGAAAACGAGTTGATAGTCTAGACAAAGATATATATGATTGAATAGGGTATTTAGTTGTCTTTATGCAAGCCAAATCAGTGTGATAATCCTTAAGATATGTAGGTATGCTCTTAGTTCTAGTGGAATTCCTTTGAGGTATTTCAGGACAGGTGGCTTGTTCAGTAGAAATATTGTTATCAGGTTGTTCATAATATTCAAAGTTTTCAATATGGTCATCACAATCAAAACTAGAATTACATGGCTCATTAATAGGGAGAAAAATATTAGAATCAGTGATGGTATCATTAATGTTGTAACAATTAGGAAAGACATCCTCATAGAATAAAACATTACAAGAAACTTTAATAGCATGACTTTTTAGATCAAAAACAACATAACCTTTTGTATGAGGAGAAAAACCAAAGAAGATTCCAGATCTGGCACGAGGCTCAACTTTGGATCTTTTAGCAGATATAGTTTGCATGTAACACAAGCAGCCAAAAAATTTAAGATTTCTAAAATTATATGAATTATTGTATAGCTTTTCATGTGGAGTACAATTTTTGAGAAAAGGAGTAGGGGTAACATTGATAAGAAAAGCAACATGAACAAGCGCATATGACCAGAAACATGTAGAAATATTTGATTGGAAAATTAAAGCTCCAGTGACATTTAATGAATGTTGGTGTTTTCTCTCATCTATTCCATTTTGCTCTGGGGTTTCCACACAACTAGTTTGGTGAACTATTCCTTTAGAATTAAAGAAATCATTCATCTTAAATTCCTGACCATTATCACTTCTAATGATTTTGATTTTGGTCTCAAACTGATTCTCAACATAGTTAACAAAATGGATTAAGTGGGTTCTTGTTTTAGATTTGTTACGCATAAGATCAACCCAAGTGAATCTACTTGAATCATCTATGATAGTTAAAAAATAACGATTACCATGCAAAGAAGGTGTGCGTGATGGACCCCAAATATCCACATGAATTATATCAAAATATTTATTAGCACAATATTCAATATTTGAGAAAGGAAGTTTCTTTTGCTGTGACATGTGGCAAACATCACAATGTTCTTTTCTAGAATCTATGTAATTGTATTGACTTCGTAAGATGTCAAGTCTCCTATCAGACAAATGACCAAGTCTTTTATGCCAAATGTTATTGTTTTTATCACTAGTAACAAAACATGTGTGCTTACCTCCTTTGTTATTTGGAAAACCATTCTTTTTGTAGCACGTTGATTCAATATGACCAGGCTTTCCACAAAAATTGTAGGTTGAGGTATTGGTGTTAATAGTAGCATTAACAATAGCAACATTTCTGGTATCAAGATTATTGAGCACCACATTACTCCCCATTAATTGCGTCCCTTGTTGTAGAACATATGACCAAATTTTCAAAATAGACGGAATGAGATCCATTAACAACACATGCAACTTAATATTTCCATATTGATCATTTAGTCCCCTAAAAAACTGCATGGCATGATCTTCAATTTTTCTTTGAACAATTGTATCAGAAACCTTGCAAAAACCCTTACATTTACAAATGGGATCTAGTCGAGAATTTTCCAATTCATCCCAAATTATTCTTAATTTTGTAAAATACTCACTTATAGTGTTATCTCCTTGCCTTAATTGTCTCATATCCATTTCAAGGTCTGATATACGAAGAAGATCTCCTTAAAAGAAGCGTGTTCTCAAATCCTTCCAAATGTCTTTGGCATTCTCCATCCATAAAATGCTTTGTCTGATCTGTGGAGAAACCGAATGCACAATCCATAACACGACAATGTTATTGCATCTTTTCCTATGGAAAAACTGAATGCACAAACCATACATGGGATCAATCTTCTTGGGTTCAGCGGTAGATCCATCAACGAACTACAATATGTTTTTGGCACTTAGTGCGGTGAGTACAAATCTACTCCAAGAATGATATTTGTTGGGATCCAACACGGGAGATACAAGAGCAACAACAAGACTCTTCCAGGGAGTAAGTAAAGAAAACTATCACTTGACAAAGAAACTTTCTTGTTCTTTTCTTCTATAGCCATGGTAAGGAAAGAAAGAAGAACAAAAGAAAAGGGGAAGAAAAAAGAACATACAAGGAAAAGAAAAAGAAATAATAGAAGGCAAGATAAAAGATCAGAGTGAACAAGACGCAGCAGAGCTCTTCAAGAGCTCTAATACCATGTTAGGGATCATGGTCTTCCATGATGATATTTGCACATATTCGCACCAAGGAAAAAGAAGATGATAATCGATGAAAGCAATAGAGAACAGAGAACAAAAAGATAATTTGTAAAGGTGAAAAGGTATTGTATTGATTAAAGTTGAATGATACAGAGGGGTGATAAAACTCCTTTATATAAGAGCAATATGATAAAATACTAACTCAACATTAGACACAAGGAAAAACGGACACATGTAAATTAAGAAGCAAATTGAGAACTTCTAAACTAAACTCTAAAACTCATTGAAATTAAATTCCATTAGAGCATAATAATTCAGGTCTATTGAAAGTCGTGAACCAATGCATGTATTTGATCTCAATACCTAAAAATAAAAAAAATCAACCGATGATATTACCGAGACATAGTATTAAGAATCCCGATAAACATTTTTTCTGTCTCCATGCATGAGTTTTGTCATTATGCAGAAAGCTTTAAGAAAATCTGGCAATGGCTTCCATGCAATCACTACGAATTTGGCAATCAATAATTTGGCATTTATGTATAAAATCATAAAAGTTCCTAAAATTAGACGATGAATTTGAATGCTAATTAACCATATATATTTGACATACAATAATTTTTTTTTCTTCTGAATGTAGCTAAAAATATATATGACAAGAGGAAGATACAAATGATAAAGATAAAAACAATATCCAGGTAAGCAAAATATTATTCTTAAAGAAGTTTAAGTTTGCATTTTGATAGTTAACATAATCATTTCTTTTATTTCTATTTTTATATTTTATTGGTATTTTTATTATTATTTTTTAGATAATTAAAGTTTTTATTTAATAAATTGGTAAATAGAAATATTTGGTTCTTATTTGTGAAAATATTGTTTAAATAAGTGGAAATCACTGAAGATTGAAGAATATCTCAACAAAATGGATTATCAACATAATGGGCTACTTCAATTACAAAATCAAGTAAATGGGAATCATTGAACAATATAGGCAAGAGTTTTGGTCGCGGTTATTTTGGTCATTTCGTGTCGATTTAAGAACTGAGGCATATCTAGTCAAGGTAAAAAGAATGAACTTTTTGTCTCGGTTGTAAACCGAGGCATAAAATTGAGCCTTACTACCTTAGTTCTGGAGGCAACCGAGGTATAATAGTCATTAAAATAAAATAAAAAAATAGAATCAAAAACCCTAGAGCTTTCACCACTTACAATCTCACAGCCATTGTACCGCCACCATCTCCACCTTGCGACACTAGATCTCTCGGACCACAACATCGACAATGCACCTACAATCACCATGTTTGAACGTGAAACCCTCAATGTTGCATCTGTTTGAAGGAAAAACTGATGGTGCAGAAATATTCAACCAAAAACGAAGAAAAAGTCAAGAAAATACCATAAAATCACAGTGTTAAATGGTGACGACAAGGGTAGTGAAGTGGCAGTCCGTTGGTGGCGCAATCGTGATAGAATGGTGGCGAACGATGTTGCTCGACATCGCGCGATAGAGAGGGGCCTGCTACTACTGAATTCGCTAGAGGAAGAAGAAAGGGGAATAATGTAATCTAATTTGATTTGAGGATTTCTAACCTAGCTTTCTACTTCGGTTTTGAGAAAAATCGAGGCATAATGTCCAAAAATGACCATTCTACCTCGGTTCCCAGTATTCTCGAATAAAATAAATGATAGTATTCTGCCTTAGGTATTTTCCAACTGAGGGAAAATAACTTTTATTTCTCAGTTTGGAGGGAACCGAGGGCCAATCTTCTGAATTTAAATAATAAATAAATAAAAAAGAGCGTGAATTTGAAAATTTTTGGAGACATTAGGCCTCAGTTATGTTAGAACAAAGGCAAAAAATCCTTTATGCCTTGATTATTTGGACAACTGAGGTATAAAAGTTCGTTGAAATTGCAAAATTGCCACTATGTCTTATATGCTTATGTTAATCTTTACACGAGGCATCAAAGGGCGTTATAAAAGCCCAAATATGCAATAATGATTGGAAAATATCTCACCAAAATCAATTATCAACAAATTTGGCTACTTCAATTAAAAAAATCAAGTACAAATTTCAGGCTCAGTTCAGTTTCGGCTCATTCACCCAGTGAGCCATTTTGTAAATTTATAAATAGAAGGCTTAACAATGAATTCTTTTGGATAAAGGACGCTTGACCTAAAGGAAGAGAAGGTAGAGATACGTTCTGATGAGTCACCTTGGGCATGTGGGGTGGAATGAAGAGACTCCATGGAGGATTTGTGCATAAGCAATTAAAGGAATGAGGTTGGAGTGTGGCGGCTTAGCTGGTTGTAGATAAACCCTAAAGAGGTTGGGCCAACTTTAGAAGAGGAGGGCTAGAGGAGGTTCTAGAAGAATGCTTTAGCTAGGTGACTCTGAAAGGAATGTTTGTGGAGTCATCTCAACATCATAACATTGCACATTCAAGAGTGAATTTACAAAGCGGGAGACACCTTTATTTATAGCCTATGGTGTCTCTTAGAATTCCTAACTTGGCTATCTAGGAGACCAAGCCAAAAATCTTCTCCAATAGGAGAAAGACATGTGGCCACTTAAGAAGGTGGAAATACTCTCCATTCCGAGAGTGACATGTGGTCACTCAAGAAGGTGGAAAAATACTCTCCATTCCTAGAGTGCCATGTCGCCACTCAAGAAGGTGAACAAAATACTCTCCATTCCAAGAATTCCATGTGGCCACTCAAGAAGATGGAAAATACTCTCCGTTCCTAGAGTGATGTGTGGCTTGATCCCACCTTCTTTGTTAACCTATATGCAACTCGGCCTAGACTTTTGTAATTGGCTCATGAAAATATCATTTGAAGCCCATGAAGCCTATTGGGCCCCAGTCTTCACATTCTAGAGGCTGGAGGCATACATTGTTATTCTTTTCAAGTGTTCAAAATGTATAAGAGTATCTAAATCCCTTATTCATGGGGGTTAGACATAATGTATCTAAACTCTTTGTAATTCTGTTATTCAATATATTTCTTTTATCCATCAATCTTGTGTTCTATTTTTATTCTTAACTACATGATAATTGATTGATTGCATACTTGTGGATATCTAATTCTTGGACACCATGTCATAATCTAAATTAGGATAAAACAACTAATAGAATCAACTATAGATATAGAAATTTAATCATTCGTCATTCATAACATCAGAATTTTGATCTTAATGCAAGCTTATAATAAAAAGTCTTAAGACATTAGGGTTTACCATATATTTAAGTAAATCAATTTAATTGCTTTCTACAATTTTAGAATTATTTTAGAATTAAAAATAAATATCTTTTATTACTTTAAATTTTTCTTAGCCTTCATTAGTAAATAATCATAATTCAACTTAATGATGTTACTCTCTTGGGAAATGATATATAGACTTATCCACTTTAGTACTTGTACAATTTGGTATACTTGCCAATTTTGTAACACATTCATTAGTGGAAGGATGGTGCCTCACCAGGTTAGATATGACTTAACCCAAACCATATTTTTCATTATATTGAGTTACTTTTTATTTATAGAAAAAATGATTCTTACATATAGATTTTTTTAACAATTAAGTCTAGCGTTAATGTCGTCTTTGTATATGTCACATGTCAATTTTTGAATTTTTAAATTTTTTTGTATTTCAAGTTTTTTTACCATGTGTCAGGTCATTGTCATGTCACATAGTAGTGTTAGTATCACGTGATATTGTTAGTGTCATGTGTCGGTGTCACTATCACATGATAATGCCACATGGCACTAACAGTGAATACAAGACACTACCATGAAACATTGACACTAACACATGACACTAACATTTACACACGAGAATAACATTACACATGGCTTTAACAGTACTATATGACACTAACAATGTCATGTGGCACAACAATGACCTTAAAGGTGGGAAAAAAACTTAAAAAAAAATGAAAAACAAATTAAAAATTTAAAAATAAAATAAAATATAAATTGAAAATACAATTAATTAATACATTGCATGTACAAGGATGGCCTTAACGCTAATCTAAGGGAAAAGACCTACTTTAATGGTTTTAACAAAAATTGAGACTTAATGGAACAAAAAAAAAAATGGGGAACGAAATTGAATAATTAAAACGAAAATTAGGATCAAATAATAATTTTAGCCTTATAGGTTTTATATATTCCTAAATTTTAAGAATACTTTTACATATATAAGTAACTTATAATTTATAATTCTCACACAATTTATAATAGAGAGATATTAACATTGATCCATGAGAAACTCAAATTTTACATTCTTCAATCTCCTTTTTCCAATAGTGAGAAAAACTTGTATTCTGGAGACAAAATCTAGATCCTTTTATTCACCAACCTCCATCAAATTCGTTGTTATCAATTTTTAAAATATAATTGTCCATAATAATTAATATGCCTTTTATTTTATTAAATCACATTTAAACTCGTAATTATTTTCACAAGTCACATAATTCAATTAATTTACTTATTAATTCAAAGATTTTCCTACTTGACTCATGATCCTTAGCACTTTCTCATTTAATAATTATATAAAATAGCATGCATTACAGGATTATATCAATCACTACAAGAAAATTGTCTATTATCTACGAAAAATTTTCCATGAAAATTTTTTGATAGATAATTTAGTTTTATCTACAAAAGACTTTCGTAGATAACATCAATGTTCGTAGGTAGTAGAAGAAAGAAATTACCTACAAAATTTTCGTAGATAAATATAATGAACTTTTGTAGAAACTTTTCATACGAATGATTATGTATGAAAACGGATGTGGAAAATAAATATCGTAAAAAAGAAAATAAAAATTATTTTAAAAAATATTACCTACAAAAATATTCGAATCAAACTATTATATAATTTTTTTAATTAAAATAATATTTTATCTACGATTACATTTTGAAGATAACATGTTTTTTTTTTATTTTGTAAGTCCAAATAACGTGAGACGCGAGACCTTCACTCTATAAAACGCAAGCAATGCCTTGTCCTGAGACTACCTTTACTAAGACGCAATACAAAGACCTTTACTCGTCCTTCATCTGGCTAAGGTGTCGATCATTGTAATAACGCCAGTCTCCGTTAAAAGCTTCGTTGGCAGCAACGCTCCTCGCAACGCTAGAGATTGTCATAGCCGTTAAGGTTTTGCTCCTCCACTTTTTCTCTTTAGGATCCTTGCTCTGTAGATCCTCTGAGCAACATTATGTTAAACCTGGTGAGAAACGCTTACAACTTTGATTTTCCTTTCCCTAAATAATTTAATCGTTGGGAGTTCATTAGAACTCAAGAAACTAATGGTGTTAACTTCTCTCTGGTTCTTGAAATTTTGTTGAAGAGGAAAAAGAAAAACCCTACTTTCAAAATGGGAACTAAAGAAGTGAAAATTTAATGAGGAAAGGGTAACAACAACTAGTGAAAATCTATTTTGGTGAAAAAATCATACAAAATAATCTGAGACACGGAGAATAATTTGCCCCAGTTTGAGATTGAGTTTAAATCAGTCTATTTGTATTTTTATATTAATGTGTAGTCTTAATGGGTAACCTGTAGATGTTTACTGCAGCAAATTTCTTACTCAATAATCCATCCTTGGGCTCAAGGAGTAAGGGTGTTATGATGTCTCACATTAACTAGACTGAGGCAATTAGCTTTTTTAATTGAGTATTTTCCTAGGTCATTTTTCTAGTAGCCTTTCTGATGTAGGATTATCTTGTTCCTTTTTAAGATTTATGAATATGGTGATGATTTATTAAGAAAACCAAGGAAATCCCCATTGGACATTAAGATAGCAAGCTATCAAGATGTGAATGTTCCTTTCCAAGGTTCTAGAGAAGAGAAGAATGGATTTATTCAAAACAAATAAGAGTAGACAACACATAAAAATAGTAAACCCAAGTCACACACACAAAGGAAGAAGAAAGCATAAAATGGAAAGGAAAGGAATGATCAAAATGTGAGAAGCATACCACTACAAGGCTAGGCTTGAAGAAGCCATGACAACCTTGAAGATGAGTGGATGTGTGCCGCCACTTGAATCAAGATTCAAGATAAGGCATAAAAGAACTTCATTCATTAAGGAGGAAGACTCTCACAATGGTTAATACACAAAGGTGTTTAATTTCTCCAAAATGTTCAACCCTTGTACAAGTGTTAGAGGTCCCCTAAAATAGAAGTATTTAGGGGCCTCTTAGCAAAAACAAATAAGCTAAAAAGGATTACAATGCAAATGAAAAAACCTAGAGTCTAGAAAGTAGGTCAAAAAAGGAGCACATGAACACATTCTAGAAGCCTTCTTGGCCAAGGTAATGTGGATGCTCCTTCTAGATGTTTCTAGACTTCTTGGTCGCCAAGGCATATGGTCATCCTTTCTAGATGTTTCTAGAAAGCTTTGCTCTTTCTCTTTCCTCCACATGTGCTCTCTAAAAGCATCTAAATGCACCATTTGTCCTTCCTTTTCCCACCTCTTAATGAACCTACAGAACAAGTTAATTTTGAATTAGCATGTTGGCTTTAGGTTAAGCTAATCCTTTGAGTCAACAAGTTAACCCAAAGTCAAGGTCAACAAGTCAACTTAAAAATAGTCAACCAAGCTAACTTAATGGAATTTTAAACTAAAGAAAATAAAAGCAAAGGAAGGGATCAAGGAACTCCATTTCTTCTAAGCATGTGCCATGGGCCATCATCCTTGGTCAGGATCAATCCTTTATCATCCTTTATCACTTTCTTTGCATGATGTTTTGTATTATGCATCAAGTGGCTTTTTAGTTTGATACAAGAGTGCCATCTTTTTAATCAAAATGAGAGTGCTATGGCATCACTATGTTCTTTGCCACTAGTGTAGGTTGTTGCGGCTATTGGTTTTATGGACAAAAGGCTAGATATTCCAAGGCATGTGAGTCCTGAAGTTATAGCTTTGATTGAGCTCTCTTGGGCCACGTTAGTGGATTAAATAAATAATTTTGATTTCTTTTTTTATGTACATGAAAACTTTTTATCGAGTGAAAGTTGTCCAACATCACTTTTTGAACCACATGAGATAGAAGTTTTATATCAGGTGATACTAAATTTATATATACTCCATTAGATATGTTGTTTATGTTTGATTTGGTGATCATATTTTGATTTGGTTTGGGTCTCAAATTTGTAGTGCATTTCAATTTATACATGATTTGTTGGTTAGATGTTAAGTATAACAAATTTCCCTGATGATGAGAAACTTAAAATAACATAACAGTAGATGGCAACTTCCTTAATGGAACACAAATTCCAAAACGTGTTTCAACTACTCTCACACTCTATCTTTGTAGTTGGTCTCTGTCACATTTATTCAACCATCATTTGACTCTCTTAAGAGTTCTTTTCTTAGTTGGGGTTAAAGGGCTTTGAGAAAAGATAATGTAAATTTTAATTTTAATGGGTGTGGATGTACTATCTTATATTCATGCAATCCTTATTTAAATTATAATTTGATAAGTTGTTATGCAGTTTGTATGTAAAATATAATAGGGACTAGGAATATTATCTTAAAACTTGAAAAGGAGTGTTTTAGACCATACCTAGAATTGATGGACAACAAGATTTTGAAGAGGCAGCCTTTAAGTTATGTTTTTTGACTTGAAAAACATGGGATTCATGGTATTATTAGTTACATAATTTGTAGGATATTTTGTAAAGGTGTTTTGTAGACTTTTAGTCTAGTACACTGTTTAGCAAACTTCATGACATGCTTGACCCAAAGGTGTTTAGACCCAAGTTGTATCGTACCTGCATTCAATTTTTAAGGAAGAAATTAATACAAATGTTAAGTATAGTCATAGCAAATGTCCCCCGACACAAGAGTTAGTTTTTCAGAATTAATATTTCCACCCAATTTTTCCTTTATTTCATGCTTAAGTATAGTCATAAATACTTAAAGCAGGCATTTTAGATTGAAGAAATTCACAAGAAATGTGGATGATAATATCGGTTTTTAGATAATGAACCACAATGAGGTCAAACTTTCTGCTCTTAGAATGGGTATCTGTTTTTGCAAACTCCTATTTCACTTATTTTCTATAAAAACGAAAATTGAAGATTCTTCTTTTTCATTTTTTTGCAAATTTACATCCTCATCGGCTAAAATTTTGTGGGATTAAATTAAGTAAAGCTTAGCTTGGAACCTTATTTATCAGTCACAGTTATGATGAGATTTTTTCACATTGGTGGAGGACAAGTGTGACGTTACTTCAGTCTATTACTTTTATGATTGTTTTGCACTTTGTTTCTTATGTTAATGCGTTTGGAGTTATATTTAGACATTCTCATTGCTGTTAGATGAGTTTGAAATAATGTTTCTAGCTATTGCTAGAAATTAGGAAATAAAATCTGGTAGTTTTTTGAATAAGTATTTTAGAAACCAGTTTCCTTGGCATGTGGCTGGTATAAAGTCCAAGCATCGTGATTTCTATGTTGTTATGAAACCACTGAAAATATGAGTTTGTACACAATCTATTGAACTAATTTAACATTCTCCACCAATTGAACACATAAAATGTGCCATGCTTCCTCTATTCCCACTCCAAGTCCAACTGATATAACATTCTACAAAAATTTGACATGTATTGGTGCAACTATAGCTACCGTTGTCATGTAATTCTTGTTTGCATATTGAACTTGATATTGGTGCCTAATGATTTGACAAGTGCAATGGAAGGAATACATGGCAGCTTAACATAAGTGGAACTTACTACAAACTGATTCAATGTCATTGGCACACACCTTCCAAACACATGTTCAATGGAACAAAGTGATTTTTTTTTCCTTTTTCATTTAGTTTCTTTAATTGCTTCATGTAGTGGTAAAAAACCTCTTTAGATGTGAAGGGAATTGTAGTGCTTCTACAGTTGAAAATATTTATAAAATAATGTATATGTGACCTTTATTTTTTTTGGAGTGTTGAAATTAAATAGATCAATTTACTTTTTTGGTGTATTTATAAAATTATTTTCTCTCTCTCTCTATCTCTTTCTTTCTCTCTCTCTCTCTCTCTCTCTATATATATATATATATATATATATATATATATATATATATATATATATAAAAGGTCATACTCCTCGATCTGTTGTTGTTGCTCAAACTAATCCTCCCTAACAATCATCTAATGTGGATTTTCCTCCATATGATACTACTAATAAATCTGCTCTCTTCAATGAATTTTTTAAATGGTGTGAAGATCGTCATCCTTCTAGTTCCACTACTTTTGTCGCACAGGTGCATCTTTTGTTGGTCTGACTCAATCTTCATCTATTGGTCCTTGGGTTCTCGACTCAAGAGCGATAGATCATATTACTAGTAACAAATCTTTGCTTTCTTTTTTATCCTCTTCAGATAATTTACCTTCTATTACAATGGTAATAGGTCTAGGGTTTTAACTCATGGTGTTAGGATTGATAACATTTTTAATTTGTTATCTATTGATAATGTTCTTTATGTCCTTGGTCTCCTTTTAAAATATTATCCATTAGTCCTCTAACTCATTCTTTTGATTGTATTATTTCTTTTACCAAAACTTTTGTTTGTTTACAGGGTCAGAGTTTAAGATAAGTGATTGGCATCAAATGTATGTCTCGTGGTCTTTATCATCTCCATCTCTCCTTCATGTTCACCTAGGTCATCCTAGTTTGATGGCAAAAGCACATTCAAGAAGAGTTAGAGTCATTTATGTAAAGTGATGCAAAGCTCTTTGTCTTAAGCCATTTTTGGAGCATCTTTAGTTGTTTAGGAATTATTGTAACTTTTATTAAGGGTCAAGTAGTGTAGGATTTCCTTTTAGACCTTATATTATGGGCTAAGTAGTGTAGGGTTTTGGTCAAACTTGGTCACAAAACTCAACACCTAGAGTTGACCTAAGATTCACGCCTAGCTTAAGACTAATCATGGATGATTAAGTTTTGTAACCCTAGCTTGGTGCCAAGGTGGAGGGAATCCCATTTTGAGAGTGTTGGCCACATGGTAAGCTCTTAATGGAGAGTATTTTCCAAAGGTAGTGGTCATGTGTCACTTTCCTAGTGGAGTTGATTTTTGCAAAAGTAGCTTTCCACATCTCACTCTAGGAATGAAGAAGCTTTTCTAAGAGTAGTGCCAATAAGAAATTGGACTTGGGCCAAGCAAAGTTAGGCTTAGGGGCCAAGCAAAGATAAGCTTAGGGGGCCAGTTTAAAACTAGGCTTAGGGGCCAGACAGAACTTGGCTTAAGGGGCCAATACAACTTAAGGCTTAGGAGCTAGTGCAAAATTAGGCTTGGGCCAAACAAAGTTGGGCTTAGGGGCTTGTGCAAAGCTAGGCTTAGGAGGGCCAATACGAAACTAGGCTAGGGAGCCAGTACAAAACTAGGATAGGGAGCAAGTACGAGACTGGACTTATAATATCAATGCCTTCCAACTGAAAAATGCAATTGGATTGAAAAAAATATTTGGCATGATTGTGCTGACTCATGTTATGATATCTAGATTTTTGTTTTTGAACATGGTATGTTGACACATGTTATGATGATATGACATGCGAATGATTATGCACGCTAGAAAGCAAGTATGTTATTGTGAAGCTCAAACTGTCAAAAACTAATGTAGGGATCAGAACCCTGATATGCATGAATGAATAATGAAAAACCTATTACGCTTGTCCCTTTTGACTTTTTTCTTTGTATGCCACAATCAATTCTTCTCTTTACAATCATTAAACTCCTTGTTATTTTCAATATTTTTGCAAAAGTGGGGAATGTCATATATCATGAAGTCTAATGTCTAAGATGTTTATATATTTATCTTTCTCTTTTGCAACATCCATGCACACGTGCTTGAATTTACAATTGAGTGAAAAGCTAGAAATATTTGGAAAATTTTTAGAGGATACTAGGATAATCATGTGGGCATGTTCCTCACACTTTCCTTATAAGAGATGAAATTTATGAATGTTAAGGTGAAATACCAAATACCAAAAAATTTGCCCTAGTTTAGTATTTTGGGAAAGGCACGGGAATATGGATTTATGAATGTCACGGTGAAGAATTCAAGTGAAGCCCATAAAGCTGCCCCGATTTTTTTTGGATATGGGTTTTATTCGAAAGAGGTAATGGATATTGAAATAATTGTCTTAAAGGATTTCCCCAGTTGGTTTGAATTTCTTTCATTTGCTTTTGGCTAGTAGGGAGGTCCCCTCTTCCTGAGAAATTATTTTTTCTTTCATTTTTATTTTACTTCATTCAATTTGTTTCTTTTCTTATTTTCTTTTGTTTCATCCATTCATTTTTTTAACAATCACATCATTAGCCATGTTGGCTTGTCCCAAAGTTAAGCTTTATGAAAATTTAAGCAATCATTATTCAATCTGTATGGACTTTTATTAAGCTTGTAACGTGGCTAAGGGCTTAAAGGTATTGAAATAAAGGATATAAAGGCCTAAATGAATCTTTGTTTGTTATATATATTTTTTTGAAACAAGGGTTAACATATCAACTACTTGTAAAAACTTTTTGAACACTTTACCTTTTCTCAAATTTCATTTTCCATTCTTTTCATTTATCACTTTGTGATTTCTTTTTGTTCTAGTTTACTTTCCTTGATGAATTATCTTCATTTGATCATTGAGTATATGAACTCATATTAGAGTGATGCTTAGAGTAAGAAAAACCAAAATCCCGTTAATGAAGTATAGGGAAACCCTAGGTATCAAATCCAAGGAAATGGTGCATATCGAGCCTAGCTTGCATAATTTAATCTTGCTAAAAAGAAACTAAAAATAAAAGAAAACAAAGGGGGAAAGTAAAATTAAGAAAAATGCAGAATTAATTTATTTGAATATAAACTATCTAAATGCATGAATGAAAATATGCCATGAATGCAATGCATGGCTTAAGTTTATAGAAAAGATGAATTAAACTTAAAATATAGAATGCAATAAACCTAAAAGGAATGGAATGAAGGAAGACCTAAATGAATGATCCATGTGTGATCAGGTTTGTCATGAAAAAATGCTACTATAAGAACCAAATAGAATAAAAATCCAAAATTTTATATGACAATGGTGAATTTGGAACGTGGCAGCAATGAATTCAAACAGCCAAAACAAATTATAAGGAGAACTATGATGCATGTAAATCAACTTCAAAGAAGCTAACATGAGGTGAAATGATAATGCATTCGAAGTGATTTATGCAACCTATGTGCAAAATGTGAATGTGATGTTATGCAAGATGTATCAAACTGATATTGAACATGAAGCACTATAATACAAACATGAACTGAACTAATGAGTGTGATATATGATGAGAGTATGAATGACAGTAATAATTAGGCACATGACAACAGCAAAATCCCAAAATGAACCCACTATGTATTCCACATAAACTACTACAAAATTTAACTCCTGGGCAAATTTAAAATTTAATCACAGCAACAACATATCAATTCCACTGGATTCATACTCAGATGCAACCCTAAAAGATAACTTTCAGAAAGGAAAAAAAATAATTTAATATTGGAATGCTAATAGAGTGCTTTCATTATTCATTTACAACTGACTTCTAGTATGATGACAACCCTTGTTTAGGAACAATTTTAAAAGAAAAGTTTATTTTTTGGCTCAATAGGGGGTAGCAAGGGATATTTATTTAATTTTTTTAGATGAAGAAAGATGACCACACATCATTTTAAATCTTGATTACTTTATTTCCAAAAGATTAATTCTACAGCACGTTTTCTTTTCTTTCTTTTATTTTGTCCTTTTTTTCCCTAGACTGCCCTCTCAGATTTTCAATCTAGCAGACCTTCCTTTTTGCTTTTCTTCTTTAGGACATTATTTTTATTTGTCCCAATGGATTCAGGGATCTCCCTAACAAAAGCAAGCAAGGTTAACCTTGGCAAATCTACCCCAGTGTAAAAACTTATGTTTATTATCCAAGCAAACAAACAGTGTTAAGACCAAACCTTTTATTTTGTTAAAGTGAAATAATGGAGGTTTTCAAGCAACACATGTGCGAATGTCTTAAAATAAAAGTCAACTTATTATTTTATATTAGGTTAAAATACTCCCTTGGTCCATCTTTTTGTTGAAAAATCTCAAATGGGTCCTAAGATTTTTTTTAGTCTCAATTAGGTCCATATTTTTGAAAATGTGTAACAATTAGGCCCATTCCGTTAGTATGGTGTTAACAGTGTTAAGGATATGCCACGTGTCAACTTCTCATTTTTTTGAATTTTTTAATTTTTTTTTAATTTTTTTTAAATTTTTTTTTTGAAAATTATTCATGCCACGTGTCAAGTCAGTAAGGTGACACGTGTCAAGTCATTGTTTGAATCTCAATTTGGTCCATATATTTGTTATTTTAATTATATTTCAGTCCATTTTTTTTTAAATTTTTAATTTCATCCTCTCCAAATTGAGATCAAATTTAACTTTTATATAAATTTTATATTTAAAAAATTTTAAAAAACTGGATTGAAATGTAATAAAAATAACAAATATATGGACCAAATTGAGATTCAGACAATGATTTGACACGTGTCACCTTACTAACTTGACACGTGGCGGAATATTGACGTGACACGTGGCATGAATCATTTTCAAAAAAAATTAAAAAAATTTAAAAAAAAAATTCAAAAAAAAAATTCAAAAAATTTTAAAAAAATTTAAAAAAAATTCAAAAAAATTTTAAAAAATGTGGAGTTGACACGTGGCACATCTTTAACACCGTTAACTCTATACTAACGGAATGGGCCTAATTGTTACACATTTTCAAAAATATGGACCTAATTGAGACTAAAAAAAATCTTAGGACCTATTTGAGATTTTTCAACAAAAACATGGATCAAGAGAGTATTTTAACCACAAAATCTTATATTAAAACATTTTACCACAAAACAATATGACATCCTTTGTTATTCTTTTCTTCTTTTTTATTATTCACTTTTTTTGTTATTATTTTTGAAAAGTAATGAACTTGATGATTTGTAAGAAAACAAATGACTCAAAACATTATAGTCTTATTTAATTTCTTTTTGCTCATTTTTCTTAACATGGACTAATGAATGCATGTGATCCAAGGAAACTGACTATGCTTATGCAAATAGGATCAACATATGAATGCATTATGCGAATTGAGGTGAGGATGCTTGCTATAAATTAAAAAAACTATGTACATGCTACTATGAATAAAGACAACCTACGAATGAATGCATATTTGTGCACTAAGAGGCACTTATTCGTCTTATATGCTAATGTGATTAAAGAATACCATGGATGATATTCAACTAACTAAAAAACCTACATGAGATGTAATGCATATGTCTCAAGAAGCATTTATTCACATGATATGAAGATGAAAATATGATATACTTTTTTAAAAACACCATGTATGATATGTAATCAAATGACATAATGAAATGCATGTTTATGCCACTTATTTTCATGAGATATGATGTATGATATAAAAATGCTATGCATGACATGCCATTGAGATAATGAGAGGCATGATTATGCGTTAATAGGTACTTATTTACATGTATAGTATATATAACATAAGAAATATTACGCATGATAGTGCCTTAATATGCACTTATTCACATGTATATTATGCACACAAAAATGTGAGGTTTAACGAGACCAAGTAATCTCCCTTTGTGCCTTAATAGAGGTTCGACGTCAAGTACATGCACACTCACAAGGGTCCTAAACTTAAGGATCAAGGTCACCAAAGTTATGACCCTCTCCATATCATTTCCACAACAATTGAGACACAACTAGGTGTGGAAATACAAATGAAGAAAACAAACTTTGGTTGGGGTTCTCACGACAGCTAAATAGGAAGTATGTCCCCAATGACCATTGTGACCACAAAAAGAGCAAACCTTTTTAGCATACCTTGTGTTTTTGTTTTCGGTATTGTTGTTGCCAGGGAACCCATGCTTCCTATAGCAGACAGACTCGGTGTGACCAGCTTTCTTGCAATAGCTACAAGTAGTAGTGGTACTATTAATCTTGGCTTCGACCCCACTAAAGAAGCTATGTCCTCCGATCTGCCTTTCCTGCTGAACAACATAGGAGAAGATCTTTGAAATAGATGGGATTGGGTCCATCAGTAAAACATGAGACGTGACGTTGCTGTACTGTTCGTTCAAGCCTCTCAAAAATTGCATAGCGTGATCCTCCGTCTTCCTTTGATGAGAAATTCCAGTGAGATCACAAGAACACTTAGTTGAACAACTGCAAATCAGATATGGGCGAAAGCTATCTAGTTCATCCCAAAGAAAGCGCATCTTGGTAAAATATTCAGTCATAGTGGCATTTCCTTGTTTAAGGGAAGAAGCTTCCGATTGCAATTCAGATATACGAAGGGGGTTTCCTTGAAAGAACCTGGATTTAAGATCTCTCCATATATCCTCAGATTTATCCATCCACAGTATGCTCTGTCTGATAGAGGGTGAAACGGAATGGGTTAACCAAGACATAACCATATTGTTGCATCTCTTCCAGGCTTGGTGTGAAGGATCTGTTTTGGTAGGTTCAGAAGTGGTGTCGTCAATGAATTCAACCTTATTTTTCGCACTGAGGGCAGTGGCAAACGACTTGCTCCACGAATGATAGTTGTGAGATTCCAGGGCAGGTGAAACCAAAGAAATTGCTGGGTTCTCGCTGGGATGAAGGTAGAGAAAACTGTGCGGAGCATTGAAATCACCAGTTCCAACAACAATCTTGGAATCATCTTGCGACGCCATGGTGAAGAAAGGGAGAAAAAGACAACGAAAAGTACAGAGTAAACCAGAAAGAGAAAAGAAATAGGAAAGAGAGGGTGAAAGATCAGAGTGATGCGTAGCAGAGCTCTTCAAGGGAAGAGCTCTGATACCATCTTATTTAACCTGATTCCTGTGGATAGAGGTGTTGGTTGACATTGCATAAGGGTTGAAAAGTTACGAGAGTCATGAACACGAGAGAGAAGAAAACGAAAATGAATTTTGTATTATGAGTAAGTAAACATTTTATCGTTACAAAAAAAGTGATTTGAAAGGGAAAAGTATATGAAATATATATACTGGTACAAAAGAGCAGAAAAGAAATTATTCTGCAGTAACCGTTTTGACTTGGTCTTGACCGTTAAGCATCAAGCCGTTATCACTATTGGATGGGCAATTTAATTGACTTTGACAAAATCATATCAAATTACTCTTGTTAACCCACCAAAAACCTAAAAATTTTGCTGCTATCGTTCCAATTCCATCACACCTACAACAGGAAGGCCAATCCTTGCACCAAGCAACCATTCATTTGCAAACTCAACATAATACAACGAATAACTGATAATTACCTTATCCAATCTCCCCCTCCGAACAAAAATAGGAACATCAGTCCATCCGAAAGCACCACGAACAATGAAATTAAAACGAGAAGTGACAAAACACTAGTGCAGATTTGACATTTTACTTCACCTTATAGACCTCGGTTATAGCGGAACTGAAGCCTATAAGGAGGCGGTGGCATTTTTGCAATTTCGTCCAACTATATTGCCTCGGGTGTGTGCAAAACTGGTGCAGTAAGAGGTTTTAGGCCTCGGTTGCAAAAGAACCGAAGCCTATAAGGCAGCCCAGTAACCAAAATTTCAAAA